>Ga0307511_10000126_pt1 | contig 69727 bp, 52 predicted proteins | sample 13_EM_MG_FD_200266 | JGI IMG/M metagenome (GOLD analysis project Ga0307511, IMG submission 200266) | Populus trichocarpa ectomycorrhiza microbial communities from riparian zone in the Pacific Northwest, United States - 13_EM | ecosystem: Host-associated > Plants > Roots > Unclassified | place... | reverse complement strand
CGTCTTCGAGCGTGTCATTGAGCCCGACATCGACTGCAATGACGGCAAGATCCGAACCGGCGCTCTGGTAGATGTGCTCGAAGTGTGGCATCTGCTCGCGGCACGGTTTGCACCAAGTGGCCCAGAACTTCAGGTACACCGCTTTCCTGCCGTAGAGGCTGCCGAGATCGATCTGCTCGCCATCGATCGTCCTAACCACCAGTTTTGGCGCAAGAGAGCCGACCAAACCTTCCCCGACCTTCTGCGCGCGCTCCGGGCCGTTCAGGCTCGTGGCGGTCGCCACAGACAGGGCTGTGCTCACACCGAGCAGCGCGATGAGCACGCTCAGCGACAATCTCATCTGTCTCACCTCGATGGCTCATCAACACTGGTCAGCGGCGCGCCGTCTGGGACGATCAGGACGGCAATGGCGGAGGCGGGTTCCGTGGCGCTGGCATTCTCCGCCACGGTATGGAGCGCACTCGCAGGCTCAAAAAAGCTCTCACCGGCGTGAACCAGTTGAACGGGTTGACCCTCGATTCCAAAGCGCACAGCGCCCTTCGTCACGTAGACATACACGGATCCCGGGTGGCGATGCGCCTTGAATGGCCGGGGTAACTTTGGATCAAACTCCAAGTTGGCAGCGACGAGGCGCTTGCCCGGCAACTCGGGCAGGAGCGTCGAGAACAGGACGCCGGGTACGGCCTTACCCTGTGCCGGCTTCGGCTGTACGTCGGCATGAACCGCGGGCCCGGAGAGCAAACACAGCACGGCAGGACACGTTACAGCGCGATTGAACCGACAAACGAATTGTATGAATCTTCGGAACACGGCGGATCCTCCGCGCAAGTTAATTATCACGCAGCGTTATCTATCACGTGCACTACGAAGGCGCCAGCCGCTGCCACCCATACTGAGCATCCAGCGGGCACACTTCAGCCCTAAGTCCCATGCGATGTAGCCACCCTGACACACACCGTTTTGCCGCAATGGAACGTCGCCGATCGGCGTCAGGGCACAAGAATTACAAGAACTTGATGCACGGACAGCGCGTCTGCGGAAACCCTTCTCGGCGGGCGATCCGGATATAACTCCGGATGAGCTACCGGCGGCTCTGAATCGCGCCGAATACAAACGTCGGGACTCGCAGAGACCCGGCCCGCCAACGTCAGCGAGAGTGCAAAGTTGCTCACCATCCTGCAGCTTGTGGCGGACTACGAGGTGCAGCCCACGGTGTTGGTACGGGGTGCCGTATCGGGGTATGCCGGCTGAGCGATTCGAACCCCGCCTCCTGATTACAAATTCGTTAAATTGAACCGCAGGTTTCTTCGATGATCACCGCCTTCACCTGGGCAGTGCCTTAGCTTGGTCAGGGTTAGGTCGCATCCCGCAGGGCGATATTCGCGTCCCGAGCTATACTCAGGGAGGCATTCCTCAGGTAAGGCGGAATCAACTTGTGGGCATTCGATCCGCATTTTCGAAGCTGTCCAAGCGAGGTCGTGAGCCTTCCCTCGAACGTGCCGAGGCGGCTCATTCCGAAGGCAGGATGGCCGAAGCCGCCGCCCTGTTTCGAACATTGGCCGAGGCCGGTTCCGCGCAGGCGCAATTGCGTATGGCCCAGATGTACGAGCGCGGTCAGGGGGTACTGCAGAGCTTCGTAGAAGCCGTTCGTTGGTTCCGCAGTGCGGCTGAGCAGGGCTCTCTCCCTGCAACTGCTCGGCTGGGCGAGATCTACCTGACCGGCCTGTCGGCGCCACAGACAGCCACACCAACCGCGTTGGCGCGCCTGGAAGAGGAAGGCGATGACAAATCTCTTCTAAAGAAGCTGTATCCGCAGGGTCTGTCAGTTCCGCCGGATCCTGCTGAGGCGGCGAAGTGGAATGTTAAAGCGGCCGAAGCCGGTGATGGCGCGGCCCAGGCCCGTCTCGGTCACCAATATGCTACCGGTCTCGGCGTCCCCCGCGATATTCCCGAAGCCGAACGCTGGTTTGCCTCCGCCGCCAACCAGGAGAGTTCCGCTGGTCAACTCGGACTTGGAATGCTCTACGCCGGCGGCTATGGAGATCTGCGCGAGCACGCGCGTGCCCAAGAGTGGCTCGAGCGAGCAGTTGCGGCCGGTAACACCACCGCCCAATATGGCCTCGCCATGCTGTTGCTCTTTGGAGAAGGCGTGCTGCACGACGAATCGCGCGCCGCAACACTGCTCGAGGCCGCCGCCAATGCCGGCCAGTCAGCAGCCATGTACCACCTCGGCGAACTCTATCGGCGCGGACACGGTGTTGAGACAGACACTTCTGCCGCGGAAACGTGGTTGCGTCGGGCTGCTACGCGCGGCTACGTCAAGGCTCAACTTTCGCTGGCCTACCTATTCAAATCAGGCTCCGAACCCGATCTAGACAGCGCCGCGATCATGTGCCGGGAGGCTGCGGATCTGGGAGATGGCGAAGCGCAATACATGCTTGGCCAGTTATATCTCAACGGCGAGGGTGTGCCGCGCGATCCCGTTGAAGCGGCGCGGTGGCTCGGCCGGGCGGCAGATCAGAATGTCACTGCGGCGTTTGATCGGCTGGGTGCCCTGTACGCGGAAGGGATCGGACTGCCACAGGACTTTACGGCTGCGGCAGATTGGTTCAACCGGGCCGCGGCCCAGGGCGACCCGAACGCCATCTACCATCTTGGTACGCTGCAACTGGGTGGACTCGGCATGCCGAGCGATCCCCGCGCGGCGGTACAGCATTATCGCGAAGCGGCCAAATTAGGTAACGGTGCCGCATCCCTCCAACTCGGAATCCTCTACGCCTCCGGCGAGCACATCACCCAGGACTACAAGCTCGCTGCGAAGTTCTACGCTCTCGCAGGACTCCAGGGAACTGCAGCGGGATATTACAATCTCGCGTTCCTCCACCTTCAGGGTCTGGGTGTCCCGCAAGACACGACGCGTAGCGTCGAACTTCTCACGAACGCCACAGACGCGGGCAGCGTAGAAGCTGCGTGGGCGCTCCATCGCCAATACACCGACGGCGAATTCATCCAGGCGGACCCGGCGCAGGCTATGCGCTGGTTGATACGCGCCGCCGAGATTGGCAGCGTCCCGGCCGCATGCTCCCTTGCGGACAGACTTGAGAGTGGCGATCCATTGGCGCCGCCAGTAGAGCGGGTGCTCCAACTTCTCCAAGATGGTGCCGCGACCGGAAACCCTGATGCGCAAGCGCGCCTCGCGCTGATGTACTACCAAAGCAAGCACGTCACGCAAAGTCTGCACGAGGCGAAGCGTTGGTTCACTCGAGCAGCGCAAGGTGGAAACGCGTTCGCCCAAGCGTGGTTCGGTGACGTATTAGTGCAAGGTCAGGAAATACCCGCCGATCGCGAAGCCGCGGCAGTTTGGTACGAAAGAGCCGCACTTCAGGGCCACGCCGGGGCCATCGCAGCTCTTGTGGCGCTTCGCATGGCGGCTGGCGTAACAGAGGACCGCCTATATCAGGTCTTTCAACTCTTTCTACGCGCCGCAGAGCACGGGCATGCAGCCGCGCAGGGTACGGTGGGAGATATGTACCTTCGCGGAATCGGTACGCCGGCTTCGACCACGGAAGCATGTCGCTGGCTCAGTTTGGCTGCTGATCGAGGTCACGTGCTATCGATGTTACTTTTAGCTCAGCTGCTTCTACAAGAAGCGACCGAAGCCGCTGATCAGGCGCAAGCCGCGGCGCTCTTCCGCCGGGCGGCTGCCCAGGGAGATCCGGACGGCCAATACAACTTCGGAGTCTGTTTGCGCCGGGGCTTCGGTGTGGCGCCCAGCGATCAGGAAGCGGAACGCTTCTACACCGCAGCTGCGAAACAGGGCCATCCTTCCGCGCAACTGGCCCTTGGTTCCCTGAAGGCGCAAAGCGCGGCAACAGACCAGGAGTGGGCCGAGATCGCGAAATGGTATCGAATGGCGACCGACGCCGGTCATCCCACAGCCATGTTCTCTCTGGCGCAACTGTTGGAGGCTGGTCGCGGTCAGCCCGCGGACGCTGAATCTGCGTTGCAGCTTTATCAGCGCGCCGCCGGTGCCGGGCTCAGCGAGGCTGCCGCCGAGGTGCAACGAATCGAAGCGGAGTTGAAAAGTGCTGAGTCCGTCGTCTGACTTCGATTGCAGGCCGTGCGAAATCCAAGGACAACGCCGGACGACGCCCTTCAGCTAGTTCGCTGAACAGTTTTAGCCAGCACGGTAACGTCACTTTGTGTAGGTCGAACTGCTCCACCGCTGTTGCACGAGCAGCAGCGCGCAAGTGCTCCATCTTCTGCGGCTGCCCCAATGCCGCCTCGATCTGGTCCGCAAGGTTCTTGTAGGAGAAGAAGTCGACCGTCAGGCCGTTTTCACCTTCCCGCAGAACTTCCAATACCGGAGGGGTCGCTGACCCTACCACCAGGCATCCACACGCCATCGCCTCCACAAAGGACCATGACAGAACAAAAGGATAGGTCAGATAAACGTGGACCGATGAGACCTGCAGCAGACTCAGGTACGCACGGTAGTCGATCACTCCGGTGAAATGAATGCGATCCAAATCCACCTGGGAACCCAGCTCATCCAACATCATGGCCCGATACGAAGACAGCGGGGGAGGAGGTGCTCCGTAACTCACCTCATCCCCGCCAACGATAACCACCTGCAGCCGTTTGCGCCGACGCATCAACCGCGGTAGAGCCCGCATGAAGACGTGAAAACCGCGATAGGGCTCGAGGTTGCGAGCCACATAGGTCAGCACCTCGTCCTGACGGGTCAACTTGCGGCGAGTGCCGGGCAATTGAAACACGGCTTTGGGGTTCGGACGCGCGATCTGTGTATCTATCCCCTCGTGTATCACGCTGATGCGTGATTGAAGTTCGGGCGGATGTAGGCTTCTTTGCCACCACGTCGCAGAGTGTCCCCAATCCGCAGACTGAAACGCCAGCAGACTAACTCCGTTTCTCGCACGGAGGAACGACGGATCATTGAAGATGGACACGAACTCAGGGTCGAAATCGACGTCGACACCCCGGGAATGATAAAAGAACTCGAAGTTGGCCAGCACAGCTACATCCGGAAACACATCCTTTACGAAGAGCGTCTCGCCCCAGCCGCTGTGCCCCACGATCAGATCGGGTAGAAATCCCTGATCCCGCAGTCGGCGGCAAGCCTCTGCGGCAGCCGCTCCCGTAGTTATCGCGCGATCGAGCTCGACCGAATACGCATGACAATTTACCGTTCCGCGCAGATCCCTTGTGTAAGTGACTTTGTAGACGCCGGGCATGAGGTTGTCGTTCGGCTGTGTGACGAAATAGATCTGGTTTCCTGGTTGACGCGCAAGATGAGCGACGATGTGCCGGTATTGGCCCGGAAAATTCTGGTGTAAGAAGAGATAGTTCATAGTCCGAGAGCCGTGAAGAGAGCTTCGCGCTCGTCCTCGTCTTGGGGAGGCTGCACACGCGCAAGCGCAACGAGTTCGAGTGACTCGTCACGTCGCCGCAGCACGACCTCACCGAACGTCAGCTGCTCGAAGCATTTCTGGAGTACACCCGGCGTGAAGCCGCACCGATGCGCCATGGAGGTGCGGCCGTCGGCGATCGCGGCGCCGTATCCGAAGAAGATGTCGTGTGGCGTAATCGGGCCCGCCGGTGAGTCATATATCGGCTCGTTCAGACGGTCAGCCGCTATGTAATTAGCGACAGCCTGGAGGTCCGGGACGATTACGCAGACAAACCCATCGTCCCTCACTACGCGACGGAACTCGTTCAGCGCGGTCATGACCTGGTGCTCGTACAGATGCTCGATGCAGTGCGATGCCCACACCGCATCGGCGTGTTTGTCGGGAATGGGGGAAAGATCTGTCAGGTCAGCCACAATGTCAGGCTCTACTGACGGATCGACATCGACCCGGAGCTGCTTCCAGTCGTTGAAGTACGCCGGCAAGGAAATGGCCTCACGGGGGCCACTCCCCAAGTTGACGAGCAAGCGCTCCTGCTCCGCTCGGCTCACGATTTGCGCGACAGCGTCCGCCGGACGGAAGGAGTGCTTCGGCTCACGCTGCGAGTAGGTGAGGCGTCACGTTTCGCCCTCTTTTTCCCAACAACAGCTTCGACCGCTGCATTGCGCACGACGACGCCCGGCAGCATGGTGGCCGAGCGCTTCACCAGGCGTACCTGAATTCCTTCAAGCGGATCGCTCGCCACAGAGGACCGACACGGCACGCCGTTTCGCACGGGGCCTACAGTTAGTCCCGACGCAAAATACCCACTGTACTCACAGTCAAAGGCAGCAGCGGCCGGACTTGGCTTGAGCCGGATAGCGAATCCAAGCAACGGAGTGGCCATCCCCTTCGTACCGCACATCTTGTCTTCGCTGATCCAGGGGGTCTCGAATCCGCTGCCCGTCAGCGCCTTGTACTCTATCTCTTCCGCCTCGAAGCGCTCGAGGGGGCGCACGGAAAAGGATTCGATCCAAAGTCCGGGCGCAACTCGTCCCGCCCAGGGTACTTCGGAAAAGCTCATGTCGCCGCGCGTGCGCAGATGTGCACCTATGGTCAACCGCACCGTTGAGTCGTCCGGCGCGGAAATCCCGGGTAATTTCGTATTCCGAAGGGCACGGTCGCCCGAGGTTTGCTGTTGGGTTGCATTGCCGTCAGCCTGCTGGGCAGGATCAGCCTCGGCGCGGGCTTCGAGTCGCTCGACTTTGATGGACAGAACTTCCCCGCCAGGGGCCCGCACCGACGTGAGTACGAGCGTCGCGCCGGATCCTTTGACTTTTGTAACGAGAAGATCGCCCTTTGCGAACAACCAACCTCCGTGGGTTGATGGGCCGCCGACAAACTCGACTGCCTCGGTGGGCACGCCCGGACCTAGCCCCACATGTACCGCGGGGAGCGAGAGATCTCCCGTCGCACCTGCAACAACGGGCGTAGCGGCCTTCACCGAGAACAGATAGAGGCCAGACGGCAAAGGCAGCACTTGGACCGAAGCGCTGAGACCTTCTTGCGTGTTCTGTTCTTGCTTGCCGTTGGATGCCTTATTCACGCGCGGCTCACCGGATTGCCTGTCCATCATCTTAGCGTCATCGGCAGCGTATGACATGTGTGTTTGCGCTCTGTTATTTGGCGCCCGCTCCGTCTCGGCCTCGCACCGTGTCATTTCAAGGAAGAAATCATTGATCCGTGCCGGCGCGGTTGTCAGCGGCAATCGCAGTGCTCCATTCACGGAAGCTAAGCGCTCCGCGATCGCACCCAGATCAAAGGACATGACTGGCAAACCCGTCTGCAATGCATGATCGAGCGTGTAACACCACGTCTCCGGCCAAACAGAGGGCAACCAGAGAATGTCCGGTTCCTCCCGATCAATCAGGTAGCTGACTTCAGCTTCGCCATAGCGGCCCGTGATAAACACGTTACCGATTGCGAGTAGGGGCGCGTCATCTTCGGTGTAGCCGATCACGACAAACTCGATTGGCAAGCGCCTCGATCGCGCATTGCGCGCGCAATGCGCAAGGACCTCGTAGCCCTTGTGGCGCCCTATGGCACCGATCAATGCAACACGAACGATCTCCCGTCGCTTGCGCCTGGTTTGTGCAGCACGGCCAGCCGGCGCACCATGAGGACGCACTTCTACATGCAGATCGCTGAAATGCCGTTGCAACCTGTGCGCTGTATCCGTTGATGGAGCAATCACCCGGCGTGCCTCCTGCAGCCAGCGACCACTACGCTGCCGCAATCGCGGCACGGAAAGAACCTCGCCCAGGGCTGTCCCATTGCGCTTTACGCATCTGCGACACACCGCAATCGCCGGTTCGCCGCAATATCGCCCCGTCTCGTCGATCAGAGTGACGCGCGGACAGATCCAGGCGTAATCGTGAACGAACACATCGTAAGGACGGCGCAGTGAGCGGACAGCCTCGATGACACGGGCGTCGAGATGCAGGAAATGCTGAATTTCAACGGCCTCGAGTGGCAAGGACCTCAACATTTGTTTCAGCGAATCGAGATCCGCTGGAATGTGGTACTGCAAGTTTGGCAGTTCGATCGAATCCGTCCACAACTCACAGCGGCGCCGATCAGCAGGAGCTGCCGGCCTCAGCAACAGCGGCACTAGTCCTGCATCCCGCAAGCTCCGGCTACGCTCGCTAACGAATCGATCAACTCCGCCCGTCAAGGTTGATGTAACCAGCAGGATCAGACGCCCCTGCAAGCTCCGCAGGCGCTTCTCATCGAGTTGGCGGCGCAGCAGTTTGAGTGGATCCCGCGCCAAAAAGCTGGCGATGAATTGGTCGTAACCCGGATGTCGGAGGTTCAGGAGGCGCTGACTGCGTTCCAGAAGCCGTGCGCGGCGGTCCCCGAAGGACAGACCACCCGCATGGTACACGAACACATCGGCCGCGAGTTGGTGCGACCAACCGCGGCGGCGGGCTCGCAGGCAGAAGTCAACTTCTTCGCCGTACCCTTTGCCAAACACACCGGCGTCCAAGCTTCCGGTTTCGCTGAGACAGTCACGGCGCAAATACAGACAAAACCCGACCCCAACTGGAATCTTGATGCTCTTGCGTGCGCGCAGCGACTTCGCGAGCGTATCCAGCACAGCGCCCTCACTCGAGTCAATCGGCCCGCCGGCAGGGTTCGGATAACTCGCAATCGAACCGTTGTTACTCAACGGCGTAGCGGTACCCACTCGCGGTCCGCTGTAGGCTGCCTCCCGCAGACGGGTCAACCAATCCCCGAATACCCGCGTGTCGGAGTTCAAAATGACGACATCGTGCGTCGGATTCAGAACGAGGCCGCTATTGACTGACTGCACAAACCCCAGATTTTCGGTATTTCTGATCAATCTCAGCCGCCCGGCGGCAGCTAGTGCGTCGAGCGCCGCCGCCAAACCGGAATCGTCGGTAGCATCGTCCACAACGATGAGGCGGGCATTGCTGCAGGTCAGCGTCGCCAGAACAGAATCAATACACGCGAGCGATTCCTCCCGCCCGCGATAGATCGGCACGATGACATCAACGGATCTGGCTCGTTTTGCCTCGTTGACCCGCACCGATTTGTTGTTGTCGGAACTCATCCAGCTCGTCAGCCTGGCCGCACGAGCCCGCGGTAAGCGCACTGCAGAGCCCGTGAGCAACGGCGAGTCCGGCAAAGGACGCCATTGGCCATCCGGCAGGTGGACCTCGACCTGCAATCGCTGACCTCGAAGCCCCCGTTTGCGAAGGTTGAGTTCAAAGGGCCAACGGTGAGCTCCTATCGTGCGACGAGCGTTCTTGAGGATTACCTGACCACCTCTCTCGTCCACGATTCGAATGCGCGGAGGTTGCGCTGGTTGCCAACCGATACGGGCCCAACCGCTCAAGCAAGGTCCGCTCGTTGTAGTCTGCCCGTCCAGCCCAAAGTCCGTCGGCAGGCGTTGCCCGCTGCCCAGGAGTGGCACTCCCCTGCAGCCGATGTCAAAAATTGAGGTATCTGCGAATTGCGGCAGCACGAAATCGCCAACCCCTGTCCCGCGGCGATCCGTATCACGGAGAAGCTGGGCTAGCGGTGGTCGGCCATCAGTTCTGACGTCCAACACACTCGACGGATCGTGGTGGGCCAGCCCACCCACCACCACAAGCCGCGAACCACGTCCAACCCAGCCGGGAGCTGCCATCCCGGGATACCGCACGATCATCCCAGCGATGCACGACAACAGCCCCCCCGCTTCGACACAATACTGCGAGAGAGCGCCGGCAAGCGCTTTGCAAGCGTCCTCAGGCTGATTCAGGCGCGCGAGTGTAAGTGCGGTGAGCGCAGCCAAATCGGCATCGGGTGTCAGCTGCTCCGCAGTGCGGAGCATTCCGAGGGTCGCTCTATGATCTCGCGATTCCAATGCCAACAGACGCGCGTACAGCTGCGCAAGGATCGGAAGGTCCCCTGCCGGCATTGAGCGCCAGCTGCTGTCGAGTTGACGCAAGGCAACAGCCAAGGACTGGCAATTGAAGCTGCGCTCAATTTCCGCCAATTTGACGGCAGCGCCGCGTGTTACGTCGCCCCTGCGGGCTTCGGCGAAAGCTCGGGCCGACGATTTCCGTATCGCGGCACAGATCAACGCGTCCTCTGGGGACGCGTCTGTAGGCAATGTCGCTTCCGCGGAACTCACGCAGCCATGTTTGCTGATGTCGCCATGCTGTTCGAGACCAGCCTGTAGGCCTCCTTATTGGAACGATGTCTTCTACAGTGGCTTCGGTTTCAACGTCAAGGGTGATTTTTTTGTTCGTGTAGCCAACCTGACAGTTGCAATGCGGCGCTTCCCGTAGCGGTGCACAAGTTCAACATCAATTGATCGAGACTTGGCCCTCAAGGCTCGCGCATGGCTTCCGAGCCGGTGCGCAGCGCACCTTCGATCAGGTAAGAGAGAATAGTTCGCCGGCCTACGAGGATGTCACCGGTGATTGTCATGCCCGGTATGAGCCTAAAGTTCGCCGGCACGTTGCGCAGATGTACCGCGGTCACGGCCACGCGTACCTTGAAGTACGGTGCTATCGGTACGTTGTTGTCGTCAGTGGTGAAAGAGCCCTCGCTGATGGTCTTGATGACACCGTTCGCGGTTCCGTGCTGCATGTAGCGATAGGCATCGAGCTTGAGCTGCACCCTATCACCAGTCTTCAAGAAACCAATATCCCGCGCTCCTACGTTTACGTCCGCCTCCAGCGGCGCATCGAGCGGAACCAAGGTGAAGAGTGGATCCTGGCCGACAGCCTGAGCCCCCCCGCTAGCCACGGAGCCTGATGAGACCTTACCCACTTTAAGCACCACCGCATCCGCGGGCGCATTGAGGCTCGATAGCTCATAGAGCTTCTGAGCCTTCTGCAGGCTCTGCCGTGTGGCATCCAGGTCATTGCGGACCGTCACGAGTTCCGTGCCCGCGTCAGAGTTCCATTTCTGGATGTAGGACTCACGCTGCGCCTTCAGAGACGCCAGCGTTTCCCGCAATGAGGATCTCTGACTCTGGGCAGCGGCGAGCAGGCGCTTGAACTCGGTGCGCTCATCTTGCGCTTGCATCACCTGCAGCTTCGAGACGTAACCCTTCTCGAGAAGCGGCTGATAGGTCTTCTCCACGTCCTCCGCGAGCTTCAGCCGTCTGCCGTACTGCTCCGAGTCCGACTGATATTGCGCCACCTGCGCCTCGGCACCGTGGATGCGGCTGTCGAAGTCAGACAGGTTATAGCGGTACTCCGCTTGGCGCTTCTCCCAGATCCCACCTTGAAGCACCTGATACGGATCGGTCGCGGAATACTTGTACCGCCCGCCTGCCAGTTCCGCCTCAAGACGCGCCACCGCTGCCTCGTCACTCGTGAGCTTCTGCTGTAGCTGCCGCAGATCGGCGCGCGTGAAAGTCGGATCAAGCTCTGCGAGTACCTGCCCCTTCTTCACGATATCGCCCGTTCTGACCTTTAACTGCCGAACGATCCCGGGATCGAAAGGCGAGACATAGAGGGCACCACCGACCGGAACGATGCGTCCGGTGCCGGTCACTACACGTTCGAGCTTCACAATGCACGACAGCAGAATCGAGGTGAACAGGATTGCGACGAGCGCATAGAGGATCACGTGCTCACGCGCAGGAGCCGTACGAAGGAAGACCGCTGCGGTCTCCGACTCGAAAGCTCCGACCACATCACCGACGATGTCCGCGCGCCGGCGTGGCAGCAGCGCCCTAGTGGCGGTGGTAGTCACGGGCTGCATGTTCATGGAACAACTTCGGTGGAGAGGCTTTTTGAGCCGCGCGACGCGCGCTGATCTAGATGACGGTTCTGCTGGTACCACATCTGCTTGTAGATATCACAGCGCTGCAGCAATTCCTCATGGGTGCCGAGGTCGTATACTTTGCCGCGCTCGAGCACCAAAATGGCATCGGCCTCCACCAGCATCGAGAGTCGGTGGGAGATCGAAATGACAGTGCGACCCTTCGCCATACGCTTCAGATTCGCGTTGACGATCGCTTCACTCTCCGCATCGAGGGCGCTGGTCGCCTCATCCAGGATCAGTACCGGAGGATTGATCAGCAGCGCACGGGCGATTGCCAGGCGCTGGCGCTGACCACCTGAAAGATTGGTGGCACCTTCCTCAAGTACCGTGTCATAGCCGCGCGGCAGGCGTTCGATGAATTCCTCGGCACCAGACAGCTGTGCCGCGCGCACTACCTCGAGGAAGCTGGCATCCGATCTGGCCATCGAGATGTTCTCGCGGACTGTGCCCGAGAACAGGAAATTCTCCTGCGGCACGACGCCGATGTGAGTGCGCAAGTGCGCAAGGTCGATCTCGCGCAAGTCCAAACCGTCTATCTTGATAATGCCTTCGTAGTTGGCATGTAGCCGCTGCAGCAGGCGGGTGACAGTAGTCTTGCCCGACCCACTGCGCCCCATGATCCCCAGCATCGAACCCCGCGGAACGGTGAACGACACGCTATCAAGCGCAACTGGTGCGCCCGGCGCGTATCGGAAACGCACGTCCTGGAAACTGACTTCGCCGCTGATGCGGGGACGTAGCCCATTGCTGCGGTTCTGTTCCGGAGTCACGTTCAGAATGGACGCGACTTCCGCTATTGCACTTCGTACCTCTGTCAGATCCTGCTGAAGATGTCCAATCTTGACCAGCGGCTGAGCAAGGCGCATCGACAACATCGCGAAGGCCACCAATGCGCCGGGGTTGATCGTTTCGGGTGCCGCAAGCGCCAAGTAGGCCCCCACCGCCAGGCAGCCGGAATAGATCAGACGCTCGAATGGCAACGCAAGAGTCTGCGGGTAGTTCGCCATCATTCCGAGCGCATGGTGAGCAGAGGCCGCCTCGGCCACATGTCGGTCCCATTCCTTGCGCCGCCGACCCTCAAGCGCAAGGGACTTGATGGTGCGGATGCCATATATGGTCTCCACCAGATGCGAGCCCTTCGCCTGTTCCGCTAGAACAGTTCGTCGGTGAAGCTCACCGATGGGCTTCATAAAGACCATCACAATCACGAAAATGATGCCGGCCAGAGCGAAGGCAATCAGCGACAAGCGCCATTGGAGGATCAGCATCGCCGGAACGAGACCGAGCAACGGCACCGCATCCAAAAAGGCACCGAATAGTTGTCCCGTGAGAAAGTTACGGACTCGCCAAATTTCGTTGAGTTTGCCGAGCGTGCGGCCCGTGGGATTGCGCTCGAAGTAATCGATCGGCAGCTTCAGCAGTCTCTCAACGATGTAGATGTTCAGACGTCCGTCGATGCGGGTGGTTACCACCTGCGTTAACACGCGCCGCAAGTACCCAAGGATGGTCTCGAAGATCAGCATGATCAGGATGGCGCCGACGAGTACATTCAGCGTCGAGTAGGAATGGCTGATCAGCACGCGATCGAGCACAATCATAAAGATGAACGGCGGCGCGAGCGCAAACACAGTACTAGCCAAGGCACCGGCGGCGATATCGCCGAACAGCTTGCGCTCCCTCAGCACCTGTCCGGTAAGCCAAGCTAGGCCAAATGGCTGCTGTTCGTCCTGTGAAAGGTGGGCCCGCTTGACCAGAATGACTTCGCCTTCCCAGACTTCGGCGAGACGAATCTCCTCGATCGCGACCAACTCGTCCTCCGGGGCCGCCGCATCACGGATAATTGCCACCGATCCTTTCATCGCATCCGAGCGGGCGTCCTCCAGCAGCAGAGCCCCACCGTTCTTCGCACGTAGAATGGCAGGCAGCGTCTTCGCCAATCGCGGCAGTTCCGCGAAGCTCATATGCACAACCCGGGCTTCCAGTCCCAGTTCCCGCGCCATCGCGACCAGGCTCCCCGTGGGTGGCTCACCAGATCCCACCGCGAAGCGCCGTCGCAGCTGCTCAACGCTGGTATCGACACCCAGACGGGTTGCTAGTACCGCCAGCGCGCACAGCGCGCTGGATGTAGTCGTATCGGTGCCGCCGGCTTCGTGAACTATTCCGTGCTGCATCAGATCACCGTTACTTGGAATGGAATATCCTGATAAACGCAGTGATTTCGCGCGGATCCGCAGCGCATCGGCGCAAAGCAATGCTAACGAGCCGTCGAATTATGGACTGATGCTGTGCAGCAGCTGATCTACAACCTGCTGATCCATATTCTTAACACATTCAGCCACGAATTTGCCGCTCACCGCGTGGCGCACGTTATAGCTACCCACCTCGCGTACGCCGTTCACCCAAGCCTCCGGACCGCTTCTTATTCGCGATGCCTGTCGGAGCACTTCGCGCATGACCAACTCAAGACGAGAGGCCGAATTCAACACAGTCTCTGCACTTCTGTCTAGCACATCGCTCCAATCTTGAAAGCCCAAGTCCGTCATGAATCTTACGGCGTGAGCGTTTCCAACTATCAACGCCGGATGGCCCATACAATACGCCTTGGCTGTCTTCTCAGTCACCCGATCGATTCGACCGTCAGAGAAATCGCTTTCCGTAACGAGGGAAAAAAAGCTCCTCTCATACAATGAGAGATCGATCTTGGTAACGAGAGCATTACCCTGTTCGTTAAACGCGTCCACCTTCAATGCGGGCATACTAGCCACCGCCTCGATCGACGGGCGCAGATAATCCAAGCTCGAATTTTTGCCTACGAAATTCAGCACTTCCGCGAGCGAGGCGCCTCTCTTGACGTACTGCATCCCTGGAAATGACACGATCGAGTCCGCAATAAGTTGGTGGTGATGCAACGCCGCCACCGTTAGCACCCTGGGCAGCCGCGGCGTCGCGTTCAGACACAGCAACAGCTTCTCCTTGCGGTTCGCGTCGAAAAGCCGGCCGATCATCGCTTCATGGTCGGTGCTCGGTACATTATCGCTATTGCTACTTGAGAACATCCACGCTATGACTTTCACGAAATAGTCGTAGTATGCGAAACGTACCAAATTTGCGCGAGCGCCCGCATGGGTCGTAGCCGCCAGTGCTACTGCCCGATTCTGCGCCAGCCATATACATCGTCCGGGAGGCAGTCGATTTTCCTCGATCCAAGAATACAACTCCAAGAAGACAGCGGGATCGTAGGGCGGCCCTTCGTTGGACAGATCGAACACAAGGACAGCTCGGCCGGCACGCATGTCACCAAGAATGTCGGACTCGAGCTGACTATAGTGCCACTCATGGTTCTTTTCCGCGGTTTCGCGACGCATTCGCGGGAAGTCCCGGAGAACGACCACACAAGCATACCGTGCATCCTCCGTGCGCTGGTTTCCCGGCAATACCGTCACCGGACTCTTGCCAGGACGCAGTCCAACACCACGCGCAAAGAAGCCGGCGTCGCTGTGGCCTCTAAATATGATCGGCAACATGGACGAACCTATAGCTCCATAGCGCGCGTTTAACGGCTCTTCAAGACACTACCGTCAGGGACTTAAACATGGGCCCAGCGCGACGCCGCTTCCGCCCCAGCAGTTGCATCCAGGAAATGACCGGGAAGCGGACGAATCAATTCCGTTCGCTCGCACCTAAACATGCCCTTTGCACTGCGTCTTTCAATTCCGTGCCTGGCTCTGATACTTCAGGATAAGTATTCCAAGTTATCTTTTCCACTGCCGAGGCCCGAGTAGCCACTAGGATAGAATCCGAAACATGTGTCGGCCGTGCTCAAGCCTCCTGACATCGCGGCAAGTGCGGCTACAGAATCGCATCCGACACTAATTCGACGATTGTGCAGGCCCTACTCGCCCCCTAATATCGATTGCTCGTGAATGGAGTCAGGCCATGCATACGCTTCATCGTCGTGAGCTACTGGCGTGGGCCGCTAACAGCGCATTTGCTATTGCAGCGCGCCACACATTTGCACGGTTGGCACATGCAACATCTCAGGTGGTGTCGGTTGCCGATTTTGGCGCATTGCCAGACGGCAGCGATGCCGGCCCCGGTGTTCAAAAGGCGATCCAGCGGCTCCCACCACGTGGCGGTAGCATCTTGCACTTCCCTCCGGGCATATATCGATTCCGCCAGAAGGGCAACTATGTCATGGACGTTCGCGGCATAGAGCACTTTGAACTTCGCGGCAGCGGCGCAACATTCCTGTTCGAAGGAACCCCCGGGCCGATTAAGATCGGTAATTGCCCGGGCGCACTGTTACAGGGATTTACTATCGATTGGAAGCGCCCGCCATTTTCCCAGGGCGAAGTGATCGAAACGGAGCCTACTGGAACTAGTGCCCTCGTCCTTGTTGACCCCGAACATCCAGTGGATGGGTCGGAGCATATCAAGGCGTTGGCGACCTACGACCGCGAGAAGAACGTCATGGCGGTAAATGGCATCGACGCCGGCGACGTTGTCGGCAAGATCGCGCGAGTGGGCGACCAACGCCTAAGACTGGACTTTAAACGTCCATTGTCCCTGCGGACGGGCGACACCCTTGTGATGCGTCACGAGGTCTATGCCGCGAATGGGATAACCATCGACCACTGCTCGGATTTGAGATTGAGGGATATCACAATTCACGCCGCGCCTGGAATGGCCATCTCCGGGCTCGGGTGCCGCAACGTTTCTGTGCAGAACGTCCGCGTAGTGCCTCCGCCAGGCAGCCGTCGGCTGATGTCCACAACAGCCGACGGCATACACTTAACTTCATGCTCTGGAAAAGTCGACATACGTAACTGTTTGCTCGGCGGCATGGGAGATGATTGCGTCAATGTCCAAGGCACCTACTTGCGTGTCGAGAGCATAATTGATGCACGCACCATCACGGTTAGCCGTCGCGATAGTCGGCCGTTCTCCGCAAGGGACTTAATACCAGCCAAGGACAAAGTGGACTTCGAAGCCGCCACTACACTCGAGCCTATAGGGCACGCATTCATTGCCGAATCCAAAGCGGGGCCGTCCGAGACCTTGCGACTCCAAAATAATCTCGCCCCTGCGATACGTCCTGGCGATTACCTTATCGACGTAGACGAAACTCCCTCGCTGGTGGTGGCCGATTGCACTTTTCCTGGCAATCGCGCCCGGGGCGTGCTCGCACATAGCGATGCAACAATCGAGCGGTGTCGCTTCGCCAACCAGTTTGAGGAAGCGGTGCTTTTGTTGGCCGACGCTTGGTGGATGGAGGGTCCATCGGCTGATCGCGTATCTGTGAAGAACAACGTCATTGAAGGGGTTGAGCGAGCGAAGCGTGCTTCTGGCGCTATCCGAGTTGGCGCAGTTGTCGTTGGCAGCTCGGGAAGCTCACAGCCAAGCGCCGGCTTCGTGAATCATGACGTGGGCATTGTTGGGAACATCATCCGTAAGTCATATAGCGCGGCAATCTATGCGACCGCGGCGACGCGGATCCGTATCGAACAGAATCGGATTGAAGGCCCCGATGATCAGGCCGCCATTGTAATGGATCACGTGAAGGATGCCTTCATTCAGGGAAATACCTGCCGCCCTGCCGCGGCATTGAAGATCACAAACTCTGAGGGCGTAAAGACTAAAAGCAATCAAGGCTTAGTACTATTAGGCACCTAAGAACGCGCGCTGTGGATCATCGAGTTGCTGTTCAATTCGCACTTGATCCCAATCCCTGTGACAACTCCGCTCTGACTTCGATATCCGCAGACCGATAGATGCCGAGATACGTCAGAGAGGCAAGACAAATCCTTCGGTGTACCGAGAATGCGCTGCCGCCCTGAAGTAGGTCGCTCCATGCCGGTCGGCAGCCAACACGTCGACCTCGCTTTCTTTCACAGCTGCGAGCGGCGATGAGCAGAGTGCATACCCGTCGAACGACTGTCGGTTCGGGTCGACGTCGAGTTGCCCACGTGGCCGTCGTAACGTCTGGATTCAGCACGAAGGTAATGCCCGGTGCAAGAGGAGCGCACTGTCTGTGGAGGGACGACACCCAACGCAGCAGTTGAGATCTGCGATTCGCAACTCAATCGCTCCTGACGCCTTACGCGCCGTGAGGGGATAGCCCGGCACTGATACGCCGTAGCGCATCCGGCGTAAGGCTAAAGCGGAGTTCCTGATCCATTAGCAGCACCTCGCAAAACATTCTCATCATCTCGTCCGCACCTAGGTCCGCCGGACTCAAATTCTCCTCCGGGTAGTCGTTCATGTCGACATTGAACAGCTGAGGCCTCTGTGGGAACCAACCCGCTCGGACCGCTTCGTTGCTCGCTCTAAATTGCGCCAAGAACGCCGCCAGCTCGCCTCTATTTGGTACTCGCCCGCTACCTGGGAAGCATGTCTGAGTCGCGTTGCGTATACGCTCTCGGAGCATGGCGGCTCCGGCTAGGTCCTGCCTGCCGAGGCAGCGGTAAAAAGAGATCAGAAATGCTTGAGCTCGCGCAGATATGTTGCTATTGCGACGCTTCGGAGCTGGAAAGTCTGCCGGGACTAACGCTAGCTCCGAAACGAAGTCGCTCACGACATCGCCACCACGCAGTTCATTGCTGGCGTAAATGCGTGGCCGCAACGAACGTTCGCCAAACACCTCTCCCCAACGATGAAGCAACTCCTGATAGTCGAAGTAGGCCCGATTGGTATAGGTTCGTTTGTCATAATCCGCAGGTGGCGGCAGCGGTGGAAGCATATCGATGTCATACATCCCGTTTGCAACAAACATTCCATATTGGCTCATAGCGAGTTCGTGCTGGGGCCTGAGATAGACCACGATCTCGTACGTTTCAAAAAAATGATCCAGAAAGTCCTTCAGATTTTGTACTTCTTCAAGCGACATCAGCCTGCTGTGGCAGTGCTCGTCCGACAAGACCGCGGTGCGGCACGCTATAGCGGCTGCAGCAATCTCTTCCGCGAATTCGGCAAATACACGGCGCCGAACTCGAGCTAGACTTTCGCGATCAACCATTTGGAACTGGCGGCGCAAATCGTCGTCGTACTTCTCGTCTGTCATTGAAATCGATGCGAGATAGCTATGTTTGAGCATCCCTTCGGTTCCCTGCGGTGCTAGGCGCTGAGAAATGAAGTACCCGGCGCTCTGGAACGAGCGGCGGTTCAAGCCGAAGCAATCTTGCAAAGAGGTGGAACCGGTCTTTTCAGTTCCTATATGCAGGATGCACCTTTGAACCTTACGCCACTTCGTGTCCTTTCGCGCCAAGTCAGTAGCAACGGCGTTGTAAAGATCTCCCGGCGTGGCACCATTCACCGGCATGCCAACGCGTGAGGGGAAAAAGTACTCGGTACCCACGATGCGGATTCTAAGTGCTTGGTGCTCCGCAGCCGAAAGCCCGGTCGGCATGGCGATGGCGAATGCGCAGTGCCCGTCGGAGAGGCCTGCATTGGCCAAGTCGTGACGGTATCGATCCGCAACAGAAGTCAACAGGAGAGTCCCGCCGCAGTAGACGGCAACCTCCAGTCTCCGCTTTGGGCTCTCTTGGTCGAGCACCCACCCGTCGAGACCATCGGCGTCGCACCGATCTAAGTGACCTTTAATCTTCAACTGGGATCCCGTGGGCCGCCGCTCCCTACACCCACACTCTCGCCCCCGACTCGTGCGCCAACTCACCCCGCGGCGCTTTCTGCTGAAAGCGCAGAAGCGATAGCCGCGAGGGCAGCGCGAGCACTCGGATGGCGCCGCCGCTTGCTTCGCGGATGCGGCAAAGCGCACCCGGGCCAATCAGCATTGCGCTACCCTTTCGGATCCGATGGCGATCGACGGGGAGATCCGGCGGCATCGTCGCGGTAACGTTGCGCTGAGCGGAAGTATGAGTCCAGCGTGACAGCCCGTCGGCGAGAAACTCCGGGAAGCGGTGTCCGCCGCGAATGATATCGACCGAGACAGGCTGCTCGGTGATTGGGAAGACAACACCCAGGCATTCGGCAGGCGAAGGTAGCTCCTCCAGCGCGCTCATTTGGACGAAGTCGGGCTCATCGGCGTTCAATACATCAGCGCGCACCGCCACCGGATTGTCATCCAGCGCAGCGCGCATCATGTTGAGGATCTCCCCGCCGAACATCGTTTGCGCGACCGTGTGCACGAGGTCGCTCTTTACCGAGCGCCCATTGAGCCCGCCGGTGGTAGGGTCGGACGCGAGCACCACAGCGCCATCCTGGATGAATCGGGCAAGGCCATTTGCGTCACGCGCTGCCACAATGCCGATGTCGGTGCGGCCCTTGAGCACCGCGGACGCATCCATACGATCTGTCCATAGGCCGCCAAACACACTGGCGGAGCGGCCCGCGCGCGGATAGCGCTGATAGAGCGCGCGGAAGTAGTCGCGGAAACCCGCGCCCGCCCACCGACGAACCTCTAGGTCAGTGCCCGCCAGCATCACCTGCACGAACGGCAGGTAGAGCGAGTCGACCTCGTTCTCGAATCGGAGCTCGAAGCCGCACTTGCCGTCACCGAAGCCAGCCGATCTCAAATCCGATCGCAGAACATTCGCAGTTGCTCGGCCGACGACCTGATCATTGATCTGAGCCTCCACCGTCAGCGGGTCTCTGGATTCGTCCGAGTAGATCCAACCTGTGACACGTTTGCTGCTGATGGTATCTACAGATCCCCGGATCATTTCCCATCTACTCCAGTAACCCAACTACTCAGGATAAAGAGGCGTAGAGCCGTGCGTATCGCGCAGTTGTCTGTTCAACCGAGGGCGGCGTCTGCATGGTCGCAGCTAATGCCGTAAGTTTGCTGGGCGTCTTCACCAATTTCAGCAGCAGGGACGCGAGCGCCACGCTGTTACCGACTGGGAAGTGGAAGCCATCGAGGCCGTCCCGCACGTTCTCGGCCATTCCTCCGATATCCGAACATACGATCGGTCTTCGGTTGCGCAGCGCTTCCTGAGCGACCACGGGCGAGTTTTCCCACCAGATGCTAGGTATCAGCACTACATCGACCGCCTGCATGAGCTGGTCCACACGATTCTGATCGTAGGGCCCGTAGAACTTCACGTTGCGGCCGGCCTTGGACAGCCGTGACAGGAATTCCGTCTGGAATTCCGGCGGCTGCCCGCTGTAGTCTCCGTGAATCTCAAACACGACGTTCCGCAAGTCCATCTCTTCGAGGATCTGCGCCGCTTCAATCAGAACGTTGATGCCTTTGAGAGCCGAGACTTGGCCGAAGAACCCCACGCGCAGCAGATCGCGATCAGCGGCGAGATCATCCGCGGGCCGCCGAATCGCCGCTGACACAATGACATTTTCGATTACCGAGATCCGCTCTTGCGGTATGCCCCAGGTTACGTATCGCTCAGCCAGGAACGCGCTCGGGGCGACAAAATGATCCACCTCATCAAAGAACCGTTGGATATAGAGTTTGCGCAAGAAAAAGTCGGACGGCGTGATGTCTCTGAAGCAGCCGCTGCAGCGTGTCGGAGTTGCCTCATAGCAGAGTGTCCGATCCTGTTTCGTCACCATCTGGCCGAAGTGATGACACAGGGCCAGGTATTCGTGCAGAGTCACGATGATCTTGCAGCTCGGCAGTGTTTCGCGCGCGTGCAGGAATGCCTCGACGCCGAAGTTGATGTAATGGTGAAAATGCAGGATCTCGGGCCGGAGCATCTGCAGCAGGGCGCGGAACTCGCGCGGAAAACAGGGGTCGGTGTTTGAGAATTTGAACCAGTCAAACGCCCCCGCGGAATACAAATATTCCCGCGCGGAGAACGGCTGACTCAGGGTCGCGCCGAGCTTTTGGTTCAACTGGTCGCGCACACACCCGAGAAACCATGAGTCGTATTCTGGCAGGACCTGGAGGGCGCTAAAAAGCTGAAATGCTGCGATCTCGGCGCCGCCCTTGGAGAGTTGCGGATGGCTGTGCGAAGCGATGAGTACCTTCCGGCCGTCGCGCGACCTCGGCTTCCCCATTGAGTCGGTGCGCGGGGCGCCGGCTCCTTTCGATCGTCGCCTGGATATCGCCTTGTCCACTCAGGCCTGCTCCGATTCCACTTCTGCCGGCGACGTCGATCGGTTGAACCACCGGCCCTGGTGCACCCAAGCGTTATAGAGCGTGAGGTTCATGCGCCAGTTCTGACTTGGCGGTCCCTGCGACTTTCTTTCGAGATGATAGAGCCGAACGTCGTCGTCGACCGCGCAAGACAATCCGCGAGCCTTTACCCTGAGGCACAAATCCGAATCTTCGAAATCGCCCACGATGTAGGCTTCGTCGAAGCCCCCAAGATCTAGCGCGAGCGAACGGCGGAGTACCATGCAGGCGCCGGTGATGGCGTCGCAACGGTGCAACTCCTGGCTATCGCGCGGGCGTCGCCCCTTGTTGGTATGCTCGATGAATGTCCAACCTCCGAACTCCTTGAGCGTGCGGTAATGACAGCCCTCATGCTGTACGGACCCGTCCTCGAAGAGCAGACGCGCGCCTATGACGCCGATGTCGGGGTGCTGTTCCAGCCGGGCCGCTAGTCGCTCCATCCAGTCATCTGTGATCGGAAAGATGTCGGAATTCAGGAAGCACGTGAATTGCCCGCTCGCAGCGCGCAATCCGACATTGTTCGCGGGGGCGAACCCGAGGTTGCTCGGCAGCAGCAACAACCGGAACGGTATTTGAAAGCGCTCGAAGACTGACTGCGCCAATGATAGAAGCTCGCGCTGCTTACTCGGATCATCCAGCACATAGATGATTTCGAACTTCCTGATGGCGCGGTGGCGCGAAAACAGTCCCATCTGGTATTCGATGAAATCGACTCGTCCATACAGAGGGATAATGAGACTGAATCTCGGGCTCGCCTGGATCTGTCCGAAGTCGATTTGGCTCGCCGCGGCTGGTGCTCGTAGCCTTGCAGCATTGATCGCTGAGATGGACGGCCCGAGTACCTTGTCGAAGGCCGGAGTGACCTCACCGTAGCGGACTTCGATACCGTCCAATATGCGCCGAATGGCGTCAATACCCCTACGCTTCGATATTCTAAGGTTCCTGAACCCCACTTCCCCGTTGTCGAGCTCGAGTTCGATGTATGGTGCGTCGCCTTGGGAGATTGCGTTGGGAATGTACGCGACGAAACCGCAGCGCGACTCGGAATAGCCGAGCGATTGCCCGACCACGGTGATGACATCCGGGCGATCAATGACGATCGAATCGTTGAGCAACAGGTCGCCCGACAGTGGCCCGGAGCGGACCCGAACGCTTCGAACGACACCCGGTGCGGCCAGATGCCACCCCTTTATCACCATTCCGTCCGGCGGACAAAGAATGGCGTCGTCGATTTCCAGCAGTACCGGCTCAGTGAGAGACGACAGCGTGTCCTGCCCGGTAAAGCCGGTGCGGGCCGTGATCGAGAGCAAGTGCTCCCGGCTCCGGTTCGCGAAACCGCGGTGAGTCAGATTCGACCGCACTCGCTCGATCAATTCCTGGTCGCCCAGACGAGCGGTGCCGTAGCCCGCAGTCGCTCGATAGGTGATGCCCTCCAGGTCAAAAGAAATGTGCTGCAGGCTGCCCATAACGCGACTGCTGCCCGGCGCAAATGCGACGACACCGATTGCCTTTGGGTCCAGATCATCGCGCTGAAAGAAGGCCAGAGTCGCCCTGGCTGGACGTCGGCCTTGCTCGTATTGCAAGAGCGACTCGACGGTGGCGGCATGATCAGTGTGAGACGGACGCATCACCCAGCCGCTGAACAACCATCCGCCCGCTGCATTCGAGTAGCCATAGAAGTCGACATAGCCTGGCGGAACTTCGTCGGTCCCCGATGAGGCGATACGTTCGGCCGGGCGGATGGGCGACAAAGTGGCCACGGTGCCGTTCGACTTCGCGCCCCGACCACTTACCCGCGTGCCGCGTCCGCCTACAACTTGACCACTCTTCTTAAAGCTAGCCCTCGGCGTCAGTCCATGCTCTGCACCAACGGTGAGATAGTGCAGGAGCGCATTGTCCGGCGTCTCACCGAGTGCGCTGCATTGAATCAGGTAGTGTTCGGTACTGAATTTTGCGCTGGGATCGCGCCGCTCGCGGCAGCCCGACTCGAGATAGTGCGTCAGCGGATCCACATTAAGCACGGCGATGTCGGGGTTGGACCGTAAGTAGTATTCGGGGTCGAACAGGCCTGATTGGGCTACGAGGTCGTAGTTGCGGAACAGAATTGCCACGAAGGCCCTTTCCCGAGGCAGCGCGTCCGCGACAGCTCACGCCAGACCCGGCGATGAGCTGCGCGTCAGCAAGCTCAATGCTTGTGCGTCGTGATGTCAGAAGCGTTCAAGTGTGTGACGCCCTGCAGCTCGATCATGGTCTTCCCACCATCCAGGCTGATGTAAGTGTTGCCACCGTGCGTGCTGATCTCCCCGTGTTTCTGGAGATACGACAGCGTATGGCCTTCGAGGTACAGATGATCCTGACCGGACACAAAATCCTTGATGAGGTGTTTACCGCCCTTCTCGGCACTGACGAATTCGAATAGGTCGTGACCCTTGCCACCGAACATCGTGTCGTGGCCCGAGCCGCCGATGAAGGTGTCCGCGTGCTTTCCGCCCACCATGGAAGTCGAGCCGGTGCCACCGACGAACTCCGTCGGTGCCGCACTGCCCAACAGTGTCATCTTGCCGCTGACGGCGGTCTCTTCGGTCGTCCCATGCGATGCCGTGACTTTCAGCTCACCGCCAAAGATGGTGGCAGAGCCGAATGCGCCGCAGCTGTAGGGTCCCGTGACCGTGGCGTGACCCTGCTCGTAGATTGTGGTGGTGCCGGTGCCGATATGAATCGTGTCGCGGCCCGCCGAGCCGTGCTGGGAAATCACTCCGCCCTTGTGCAATGAGAGCGTGTCGTGGCCGGCTCCGACAACGATCTTTCCCGGTCCGGTAATCGCAATGTTATCGTTGCCGCTGCCCGCAATCACGGTACCTTTGCCATAGACGGTGATATCGAACTTGTGACTTCCCGCGACGCTGATGTATGTGCCAGACATGAGACTTCTCCCCGAGAGCGCTCAAAACACTGAGAGACCTAGATCATGTTGACGCGAAACAACTAGATCGCGCCCTTGGAAATGAGTAAATACCTGCATCGCACCAACTTTCCGCACGCCAACGAACTTGCAGGTGCGACTTCGTGATAAGTTCCCGCGTTGCGAACAGGTAATAATCCCAAGGGGAAGTTATTGTCTGATCCTGAGCACGGCGCGCGCAAGGTTTTTTTTGCAGTTTGCGCTGCATCGTTGTTGTGCATGGCAATCGGCAGGTTAGCTTGTGCAGATCCGAAGTCAGATCTTTTTCAGCCTGACTTCTTCGGAACCGGCACTGCGCTGCAATTGCGTACGCGTGGACTGACAGACCCGTTTGGCCGGACCTGCCAGCTCCCCGCGGATGCTCTGACGCTCTCAGCAGCGATTGATCTCGCGCTTTGCAGAAACCCAGCGACACGGTCAGCCTGGGCCGCGGCTCATCAGCAAGCGGCTGCGCTCGGCTCTGCGGAAAGCGCTTGGTTACCCGATATTTCGGCCACGGGAAGCGCGACCCGGACGTTTGGAACGCATCTTGACGATGGCGGCATTGTGACCTCCGCTGACCAGACAACCAAGGATGCCGCAATCAACCTTTCGTGGACTTTGTACGATTTCGGTGGCCGTGAGGGACGCATCCGTAACGCCAAGTATCAGCTGGACGTCGCGGCTGCGACCGCCAGCGCCGTTTCACAACAGACAATTCTCAACGTCGTGCACGATTACTATGGAGTAGTCGCGGCAGACGCCGCGCTTGTTGCAGCACAAACCACGGAGAGCACGGCGGCTCACAGCCTCGAGATCGCTCGTGCACTGCGGGGAGGCGGTGTCGCAACTCTGGCCGACGTTCTACAGGCTGAGACGGTCTACGAGCAGGCGGTGTTGTCGAGAATACAGGCCACTCAGACGGTGAAGACATCGCGTGGTGGACTGGCTGTCCTCATCGGGTCGAGCGCCGAACAACCGTTCAAACTTGCTGCTGATCGCGTTCCTGCTCAAGCTCCGGCGTTGACAGCGAGGATGGAGGACCTCATGGCGGAGGCCGCGAGGCAGCGTCCTGATTTGGCGGCCGCGCGCGCTGCAGTTGATGCAGCCTTGGCACAGGTGAACGTGGCGCGCGCCGCCGGTCGACCGTCGATTTCAGTAACTGCGGGCCGAACTACGATCAATCAATCAGGCATTCCCACCCAGAGCTACGGTCAGGTCGGGATCAATTTCACGGTACCGATATTCACTGGGTTCTCCGTGGGGTACGGCGTTCGGCAGGCCCAGGCCGCCCTCGAATCACAAGAGGTGAACGCCGAGCAGATCCGGCTCAACATTTCCCTTGACGTGTGGAATGCGTATTACTCACTCGACTCAGCGAATGAACAATTGGCGGCCACAGCCACGCTGGCCGGGACGGCGTCTAACAACCAGGACGTCGCGCTGGGACGTTACCAGGCAGGTGTCGGAACCATCCTCGATTTGCTTACCGCTCAAACCGCCGCGGCAAGTGCCCGGCAGCTTCGGATCGCGGCGGAGTTCAACTGGGAGGTCGCGCGGGCGCAGTTGGCGCTTGCACTCGGACGTCTGTCAGGCGCGCAGCCGCTGAGCGCCGAAGCATCACTTCCTTGAGTTTCGGGTACCAAATCAACAAGCTGACCAGGTGCACTGGCCGCCGTGGTCCTCGGCATTGACCGCGTAACCCCATCCCTCTCGTCGCTGGCACCAGAATCGTCATTTTGAAAATCGGTTTCGGTGAGCGGCAATGTGCGCGCAGGGACCGGTGGCTGATGCGGGTCCGTGAGCCATGCTTGCTCGCTGCGTCCGCATTTTCCGCACGCACGGTGACAGCGGCAGCTGACAGGCAGGCCACTGTCGACATGCAGGACGCGTCCGCCCACGTTCCCGTCGCGCCCAGCACCATCGCCGAGTACTGCGCCTCTGCCGCCGCGGCTATCATCATATCGCGCTGCTTGAGAAAGTCTTCACGGAGGCTGACCGTCTCTGGTACGCCCGCCAGGCTGTTCAACATGCTTCGAGCGTTCTCCGCCACGATCTTGAGCTGCACTTCGGAGTGGGTCATTGCGAAGCGCGCCCCGATTTGGCTCAGAGCGATCTGAGCCAACACGACGGGCGCACTGAGCCGAGGCCGTCCGTGCGACGTTGGGGGCACCGGAGGCGACCGCTTCGCCGGCTTCCGCAATCTCTGCGAGAGGGCTGTCGGTACATTCGTGCAGCGCGCGGCCATCTTCCGTTAAGCGCAGGACCCTGGCGCCCCTTTCGATCAACCTCACGCCGGTGGGTCGCGTAATAGCGGCAGAACGCCCCGGGTTTATTGAGCAGTTACCTGACCGTGAACTAAGTATCTGATTAACATGCCGTTACCTACGAATATTGCCTCCAATAGAATCATTGATTGATATGCAATCAATGATTAGCGGAGGCGGTATGGCGAGAAATTGAGGTCCAGGCTGCGCATTCAAGCCGCGGCATGGTCGTTCGATGGCGAACAAAGCGCGCGACATTCAGCGCTGAGCCGCGAGCCGACGCAATCGCGTGACCTCTTTGACGCCATTCGCGCTCGCGTCGAGTCCCTCGGCGGCGTGGAACTGGAAATCGCACCACGCGAACCTATGCGCGAGCCGGTGACCTTCGACAAATGATCGTTCTCGATACGAACGTTCTATCGGAGCTGTTGCGACCTGCCCCAGAACCTCGCGTAGTGGATTGGCTGAAGGATCAACCCCGCACGTCCTTATTCACGACGACCGCCACGCGAGGAGAAATCCTCTTCGGAATTCGATTGTTACCTGCGGGGAAACGGCGCGATGGGCTTTGGACGCAGCGATCAAAATCTTCGACATAGATTTCGCTGGCCAAGTCCTTACTTTTGACAACGTGGCGGCCAATGAATCCTTCAATTCGTCTTGTGTAAGGGGTAGGATAACCTCTGCCCCTACGGTACCTGCCCTCCTAGCTTTGACGAAGCTTCCTTGGTTTGTGAAAACGAGTGCCGCATGTTCGTGCCAAATCGATGGCACGAAGGCCATCCCCTGTGCAGCTCGGGATCGCCGGAAGATATTCCACCAGCGCCGAATCAAAGCAGGCGCTAACTCTTAACGCCCCTTTTGCCACCCGACAGTGTCCTGTCCGACCGGAGTGATTTGAATATGACGCGCAGACTGACCAATCAGGATGCCTTTGACGGCGCGATGTTACATTTGCTCAACCAAGGACATAGCTGTCTGAGCGCCAGCGGCCAGTCACGTTACCGTGGACCGCGTGGGAAGAGCGCGATCGGCGCCCTGATCCCTGATGAATTGTACGTAACCTCAATGGAGGGAAAAAAGCTGCACCATTGGCTCGCCGCGCGTGGCTCGGAATACGACGCCCTGCGCGAGCGCCTCGGTAGCGTGACGCCCTCTTTGTTGGATGACTTGCAGGATCTCCATGATCGCAGCGGAGCGTGCATGCCGAGTCTGTACCGACATCTTGTCCTGGCCGGCGCTCAGCGAATTGCTCAAAGTTTCAAGCTCTCCATGCGCTTGGTACATCGATCTGCCACCTATCAGCACATACGGGGACCGCAGATCCCTTCAGCGCCCGGCACCCGTGCGATCCCCGCCGCAGCTCCTGCCGGCACCCATGCGATCCCCGCCGCAGCTCCTGCCGACACCCGTGCGATCCCCGCCGCAGCTCCTGCTATTGACGTGCCCCCAGCCCCTGACCTGGCCGCAGCCCCGACGCCTGCCCCGGAGCCCATGCAGTTGACGGAACGTCCACAGGAGGAACTCGATCTCATCGCACGAGGCATCGCGAAGGCGATAGCCGCGGCGTCCGCGCCCAGCCTCAATCAGCAGCCGGGCCGCCGATGATCCAGCAGAGCATGAAAGATCCTGTTTGTTTGAATTGACACAGTCATACGTTGTTCCGAATCCGGCTCCGCTCATCAGCGCAAGAGGGTAGCGACTGTCGCCCAGCGGGCTGCTTACGAGCGACGCTCGCAAATTACTGATGATGGAAGCGGTGCGCCCTTTCGGGCGCACGATGGCCGGAAGGTCGTGGTTGACGGCAGCGGTGAAGACTACAACGGCAGGAGCGCATCGGGCTTTACGTCAGCTACGGAAGCATAAGTATGCGTTTCCCTCACGCCCGGTAGTGGGAGGATGACCCGCTGCAGGAATTCCTGGAACATGGCCATATCTGCGATCCGGGCCTTCACCAGATAGTCGAAGCCACCGACGACCATGTGGCATTCCAACACTTCGGGTGCGTGTGCTACTGCTTGCGCGAATCGGTCAAAGACATAGGGAGCTGTCTGGTCGAGGCGCACTTGTATGAACACAAGCGTTCCGCGGCCAAGTTTCTGCGGATCCAGCACGGCCCTGACAGCCTTGATAAACCCCTCACGGAACAGGCGCTTCACCCTTTGGCTTGTGCCGGTCGGCGACAATCCGACACGTTCGGCCAGATCGAGGGTGGTGCGGCGACCGTCCTCCTGGAGCAACCGTAAGAGATTGAGGTCCACGCTGTCGAGGTCGCTCATTCTGAATTCACGCTAAGAGTATATAAATTCAGTGAATTTCACTCAAAACCAGCTCAACGCATCTATTTTAACACGCACATCATTTCAATATCCTGCGGCTCTCTCGCGTCGTTGAGTGAAAGGACAGAGCAGTCCGTCTTCCATCACCGACACGAGACTGCAGTGGATGTTGGAGCGAGCATGACGCTGGAGCACGACAAACGACGCCGTAGACTTGCCTTGGCGGCCGGTTTAACAATGGTTGCAATCACCGCTATTCAATTCGTCGCTGCTCGCTTCAGCCTGCGCGAGCATCTGACAGCCACCGACATCGCAAGTCTGCGCTTCGCAGGTGCGGGGTTGGTCTTCGCCCCGATCATATGGCGAACGGGGCTCGCAAAGATGCAGGCACTTGGATGGCGACGCGCGTCCGTACTGGCCGTGCTCATAGGGTTCCCTTACACCTTGATTATCAACTCGGGGTTGGCCTACACCTCGGCCTCCGACGCTGCTGCGCTGTGCCCCGCCTCTATTGTCTTATTCTCTTTCCTGCTGTCACGCATCGTCTTCAAAGATGCGATCCCGCGCGTGCGAATCGTCGGCATCCTGGCAATTATCGGGGGGCTTCTCCTATTCGTCTCTCCAGCCAGATCTAAACCTGATGACGTATTGTTCGGCGATATGCTGTTTACGGGGTCGGGAATCATGTTCTCCACCATGCCGTTCTGGTGCGGCGATGGTCCGTCGATCCGCTCACCGCGACAGCGGCTGTGGTGTTTCTGTCCTGCCTGCCGCTCCCATTCGTCCATTTCCTCGCGCCAAGCGGCCTCGGGGCTGCGTCGGCCATCGAGATCGGCAGTCAAGTGGTGATACAGGGGTTTCTTGCCGGCGCGGCCGCGATATTTCTCTACACCTATGCCGTCAGGCAATTGGGGCCGCAGACTGCCTCACTATTCATGCCTTGCATTCCGATCGCGACGGCAATGACGGACATGGCGACGCTAGGAGAAATCCCGACGCCACTTCAGTGGGCCGCTATTGTCATTATCACGGCCGGCATGGTGCTGCCGGCTTTGCGACCGGCACCGGCGTAGCGCCGGCAGTGTCCACCTGAAGCAACAGTCCCGCACCGGATGCACGCTCCGGTGAGGGGAGTCAATGACGCAGCGCCCCGGCCGAACCCAACACGGCAGCCAGCCGTGCTCAAGTCTCCGAATGCTGCAATACCGTTGTGTGACTTCCGTAATTCAGCGCCGCGCACCTCGCACGCCATGGGGAACGCCGATATGACTCCAATCCCCAACACCGATTGAACATACAGCCGTGATAGGGCGACTTACCTGCGCCTGAGCTCAATCAATCATACAAAAGGGGATTAGTCATGTATCGGCCCATGCGACAGCTCGGAACCGCGGCCCTGATCGCGATTGCCGCGTCTTCCATTGCGATTGCGGGTGATGATGATTCGCGAAGGGAACGCGACACCTATGTAGTAACGCGCCTCACATCCAACCTGGCCGGCCATGCTGCAAAGCAGGATCCGGTCTTGCAGAATGCCTGGGGTATTGCCTTCTCTCCCGCCGGCAGCCCTTTCTGGGTCAACGACAACGCCACAGGCTGTTCGACTTTGTACGATGGTACCGGCGCAAAGATTACAGCCCTGCAGGTCTCCATCCCATTACCGGGCAACGTCGTACCGGTGGCGTCCTGCCAGGCGAAGGACCCGAATAAGCCACCCAATCCAGCCCCGGCCGCTCCTACCGGCATTGTGTGGAATCCGGCGGCATCCTTCCTGGTGCCGGGCACCAAGATTCCAGCGGTTTTCATCTTCTCCACAGAAGATGGCACGATCTCGGCCTGGGCAGGCGGACTCAACCCGGCAGACAACGCGGTCCTTGCAGCTGACGAGTCATCGAGTGGCTCCGTCTATAAGGGTCTGGCGTTCGCGGTGAATGCCAAGGGACCATTCCTGTTCGCGACCAACTTCCACAATGGCACCGTAGATGTCTTCGGACCGAACGGCATGGATGGAATGTTCACGAAAGTCACCCTCGACGGGCACTTCACCGATCCGCAGATACCGGCAGGCTACGCGCCGTTCAATATCGCGAACGTCGACGGCGACCTCTTTGTGACTTATGCGAAGCAGAATGCCGAGAAGCACGATGACGTGGCTGGTGCTGGCCATGGCTTCGTCGACGTGTTCGATACGGACGGTCACCTCATTCGCCGATTCGAGTCGCGGGGCCGTCTCAACTCACCCTGGGGAATTGCTCGGGCCTCGTTTGCGTTCGGTCCCTTCAGCGGCAAGATCCTAATCGGCAACTTCGGAGACGGCCGGATCAACGTCTTCAATAACGACGGAACATTCGTCGACCAGCTGGAGGACGTGCACGGCAAGCCTTTGGTCATCGACGGATTGTGGATGTTGACTCTCGGTGGCGGGCGCAATTCGAGCCCAGACACCCTATATTTCTCGGCGGGACCGAACGACGAGAGCAACGGGCTGTTCGGCACGATCACGCTCACCTCTTCGCCCCACTAACTTCGCTCAATTGGCACTGCGGGCCCTGCACGGAGCGGGGCCCGTTGGGGATAACTGCAGTCGCGCAGTCGTGGAGTCGCGTAAAGAATCAGCCGAAATAATCCTTCTTCGCGATCCTCAGCACACCCAGGCGCCGATGCAGGTACGTCCGGCCGACCCCCAGCTCGAGCGCCGTCTGGCTGATGTTGCCGTGATTCCTCTTCAAGGCAGCGATGATGAAGCCGCGCTCAGCCGCGTCGCGGAACTCCTTGAGCGCAGACTGTCCGTTGGGGTCGATGGACTCGCCATCGAGCAGGTCGGCAGGCAGATCGGCGAGCGACACTCGCTCGCCGCCCATGATCAGCATGCGTTCCAATACATTCTGCAGCTCTCTGACGTTCCCGGGCCAGCGGTAGCGCTGCAATTCGTACATCACCTCGTCATCGATGACCTTTTGCCGGATGTTGTTCTTTTCACAGATACGTTTGGCAAAGAACACAATGAGCGGCGGAATATCTTCGGGTCGCTCGCGCAGGCTGGGAACCTCGATCGGAACGACTTTCAATCGGTAGAAAAGGTCCTCCCGGAAGCGCCCCTGCTCCACGCAATCCTTGAGATTCTTGTGACTGGCGGACAAGACCCGCACGTCGACCTGGATCGTGCGCTCGGCTCCGATCTTCTGAATCTCACCGGTCTGCAATACGCGCAGGATCTTTGCCTGTGCGGATAGCGACAGGTCAGCGACCTCGTCCAGAAAGATCGTGCCTCGGTGCGCGACCTCGAACAGACCTCGCTTGCTCGCGGCCGCGCCGGTGAACGCTCCCCTTTCGTAACCGAATAGCTCGCTCTCCACCAGGTTGTCCGGAATAGCCGAGCAATTGACCTTGACCATCGGGCCGCCGGCGCGGGCGCTGTGTGCGTGGATCGTATTGGCGATCAGCTCCTTGCCCGTGCCGCTTTCGCCGCAGATCAGTACGCTCGCCTGCGTGCGGGCCACTTTGAGAGTATTGGCGAGCACCTGTTTGATCGCCTGCGATTCTCCGACGATGTCCTTTGGACCGTCGTTCGACTCCGCAAGCCGCAGGCGCTCTTTGATCGCGGACATTTCCAGGCAGCGCGTGACCGTGGCGATGATCTTCTCAGCGCTGAAGGGTTTCTCGAGAAAGTCGAATCCGCCGATCTTCACCGCTTGAGCCGCCTCGGTGAGGGTTGCGTGACCCGAAATGAAGATCGTGGGCACGGTAAACCCGTCTGTCCGCACTCGCTTGAAGAAGGTCAGGCCGTCGATCTCCCCCAACTGGATATCGACGATCAACAGGTCCACGATCCGCTCATGTAGCGTGCGCAACGCAGCCGCCGCGTCGTGGGCTGTGAGCACCTGAAGCCCTTCCGGCTCCAGAACCATCTCGATCGACTTGCGAATGTTCTTCTCGTCGTCGAGCACGAGCACTACGGGCGGATTGACAGGACCGGACATCTACGTCACCTGCGGCAGCGAGATCGTGAACAGGGGTCGACCGGCTTCCTCGGCCGGCGCAGACTTCCGTGCCGCGGCTTCACGTCAGCAGCTTCCGGCTGTCGCGGCGCCAGTGCAGATCGCTTGAATGAGATTTTTTCCGAGATTCAGCAGTGGAAAGTCTTCCTGCACAGTGTAATTGGTCAGTACGGTGACGGAAAACCCGTCGTCCTGAAGCAGTCCGTTGAAGGACGTGTAGGAAACGGTCCCGCCGTTGTGCCAGACGAAGGGATGCCCTGCCACAGTTCCGCCCTGAATCCACCCCATCCCGTAGGGAGAAGGGACGGACTGCTGGAAGCGCGGAACAGACGCGGGAGTCAGCATCAGCTTGAAGAGCGATTGGGGAATCACGATTCCGCCCCACTGAGCCGCGTCCCACGTTGCGAGGTCCTGTACGTTCGACCAGAGGGCGCCCGCTGCGAAATAGACTGATGGATCGGGTATCCCACCCGCAACGGGACCGCTTGCGCCCGGCTTGTAAGGGGACGCCGACGGGGAGGGTCTGGTATAGAAGGTATTACTCAACCCGGCCGCGTGAAAGACATTCGCCTGCAGATAGTCCGGATAAGACTGGCCGGTCACAGCCTCGATGATCGATCCGAGGATGAAGTAGTTGCTGTTGCTGTAACTGAAGGCGGTGTCCGGGGGAAAGAGCGGTTGCGCCTGAACGATCGCGTTCAGCACAAGCGACTCCGGGACAACGCCGCCCGTGTACTGCTTCGCTGCTGGAAGGTCGAGGTAGTCCGGTATTCCGGAAGTCTGATTCAGCAGCATACGTAACGTGATTCGCGGATCGAAGGCGTAGTTGGGCAGATAGCTCAACACGGTATGGTCGATATCGAGCAGGCCCGCCTGCTGTAACTGCAGGACGGCTACCGCCGTGAACTGCTTGGTGAGCGACCCGATCTGCATCTGCGCGTTCGCGGGCATCGGCGCACAGGTACTCAGGTCGGAGTATCCGTATCCCTGCGCGTAAAGAATGGTGCCGTTCTTTGCGATCGCGACACTCATTCCCGGCATCTTTTGCGAGGCCATCTCAGTGGCCACCGCGCCGTCGACGATCGCGCCCAGACTTCCGGCCGGCTGCGTGGACGGGGTTAGGGCCGGACACCCGTCCCAGCTGTCGCCACCCGCGGTAGTGTTGCCACCCCCGCCACCGCAAGCAGTACACAATGCGAGCGCGATAAATCCGACGCTCCCAACACGCGAGGCAACTTCCAACCACATGAAAACCTCCACCAGTCCTTTGTCTCGTTGTCCCACACCCATGACGAATGCGGGCCCTGCGGATACCGTAAGCAAAGCCCATGCCATTCGGCGCGCGCCGCGTCTGCAGCGCTAACCGCTTGATCTTCAATGGCGGCGGAGTTTTCTCAACTCATCCGGGGTGTCCACGAAAGTGGACAGGTGTGTTGGCGTCGATCACCGGGAGCTCATTCGACTATGATGCCGCAGCTCGGTCATGTCCAAACCGATCAACTATGGAAGGTAATGAAGTATCTACCGCTTGTCTGGGCTGGGTTACTGCGTCGGCCCACTGAGGCAATCTTCACCTGGCTTGCGGTCACCGCAGGTTTCACTCTGTTTGCATCGATGATCGGCCTGAATGTCACGTATCAACGTGCCATTGAGGGTGCGCGCGCCGATCGTCTGATGGTTGTTTCGCGCTTCTTCACCGTACTTAGCGGACTACCGATTGCGCTGCGGGATCCGCTTGAACGGTTTCCGGGCGTGTCAGCGGTGGGTGCCTGGGCCAGTGTTTGCGGTCACCATGGCGATGAGCACCATTTCGCATGTGTGTTCTGCGTGGACAACGGAATGCGTGACGCTTGGCCCTTCCCAATAGCTTCTGCCCAATGGGGCCAGCTCATGGCCACACTCGACGGCGTTCTGGTCAGTCACAAAGCGGCGCAGAGGTGGAATCTAAAAGAGGGCGATGTCTTTTCGATCATCGTTGGCGCGCACGTTCGTGCCGACGGGTCGAACAACTGGCCATTCAAGGTGCTCGCCATCGTGCCAGACGATCCGGAGCATTCACGCGGCTACCTGGTCGGCAACCTCAAGTATTTCCAGAATAACAGGCCGGTCGATAGCCAGAGCAGCGTCGGCGGGTTCCGACTGGCGGTGAGCGACCCCGAGCACGCGAATGCCATCGCGCGCAAGATCGATCGCGTTTTTGCCAACTCTGGCACACCCACACAGAGCGTATCGTCTCGCGCAGATGCCGAGAACTCGGCTCGGTCGAGCGTCAATATGGCCTTGTTGACGAGGCTCGTCGCCGGAGCCGGTCTTTTCATGATTTTGTTCCTGACTGCAAACGGCATCGCTCGCTCGGTCCGGGAGCGCATTCCGGAGTTCGGCGTTCTGCAGGCGATCGGGTTCACACATCGTCGCCTGATAGGACTGGTTTTCGCCGAAGCGGCGATCCCCTGCCTGCTGGGAGCCGCACTAGGAACCGCAATTGCCGCAGCACTGACCGGCCTTCCCACAAAACTCGTACCGCAAGGACTGGGCATTCCGCAGGCGACGGTGTCCCCCAGTGTGTTTGTCGGGTCGCTCGGTGCTGCTGCTGTGCTGGCGCTCATCAGCTCAGCGTACCCATTGGTCAGGCTATCGCGCCGGCATCCCGCGCAACTGCTGGCCACGGTATGAGCGTGTCTGCCTTGACTCAGAGCCTGGCCGTCTCACGATTGAGCCTTGCGGGCTTGAGAAACCGTCCAGGATCTTCGCTTGTCATTGTTCTTGGAGTCGCGTGTGTCGTCGGCGTGCTGCTGTCCGTCCTGTCGGTAGCTGCCGGTTTGTCGCACGCCTATGAAAATGCAGCTGATCCGAACAACGCGATCATTCTCGCCACTGAGGCGGTCGGTGAAGGTGGCAGCAGCATATCCAGGGATACTTGTGCAACGCTTCTTGGGGCACCGGGTGTCGCGAAGGGCCCTGACGGTCGCGCCGTAGTTGACTGTGAAGCCCTCATGTCGCTTCCGCCAACGGAAGGGTTTGCTGAAGGAACACTCCTTCTGCGGGGTGTTGGGGCCGAAGCGTTGTCACTTCGCCCCAACTTCAAGATCGTGGCGGGTCGCCTGTTTCACCCCGGACTGCACGAGCTCGTCGTCGGGGTAGGCGCGCAAAACATGTTTGGTGTGAAGGTCGGCGATAGCGTAATCCTTCCCGACGGCGAATGGCGGATCGTGGGCGCGTTCTCGAGTGGCGGCGGCATTCTGGAGAGCGATCTGGTGTCGGACGCCGCAACGGTTATGGCATCGGCCCGGAGTGAGAACTTCAACAGTGCGCTGGTGCGACTCGAGACACCCGGCGCATTTGATGAATTCGAGCATTGGGTCATGGACAATCCAGCGCTCACGGTGACCGCGGAGCGGCAGGTTGACTTCTACGCCCAGAGCGCCGCGCCCTTCATGGCCTTTTTTACCTCGCTCGCCTTCTTCGTTGGGGCGGTCTTGGCAATCGGGGCTTTGTTCGGTTCCCTGAACGTCATGTACGGCACGGTGCGGGCTCGCACGCGGGAAATTGTAACGCTTCGAGTCTTTGGATTTGGTGCTTTGCCGATAGCACTCTCGGTGGTCATCGAGGCGATGCTGCTCTCATTGGTCGGAGCGTCAATTGGGGTGGGTTGCGCCGTCCTGCTGTTCAACGGCAAGCAGAGCCTGGCCGTGCACACAGTGTTCGAACTATCGGTGACCCCCTACTTCGTTGCCATTGGATTCGCCTGGGCGCTCGCAATCGGCCTCGCTGGCTCATTGCTCCCCGCGCTGCGCGCGGTCCGCATTCCGGTCACCGAAGGCCTGCGAGAAACATCGATGCACTGACAGTGTAGGATGAGGGCGTGGGCGGCATGATCCTTCTTGATCTCGTAGGCGGCGTCGCGCTGCTTTTGTGGGGCCTGCATATGGTCCGCAGCGGGATCGTGCGCGCCTTCGGGTCCGACTTGCGCCGCTTTCTTGGAATCGCGCTACGCAATCGCTTTCTGGCCTTCATGGCCGGGTTTTTCGTGACCGCGCTCCTGCAGAGCAGTACCGCCACAGGCCTCATGACCGCTTCCTTCGTCACCGGCGGGGCGGTCGATCTGGTCCCCGCCCTGGCGATCATGCTGGGCGCGAATGTCGGAACCACCCTCATCGTCCAGGTCCTCTCGTTCAATGTTTCGGCGGTAGCGCCAGTCCTGTTCCTGATCGGCGTAACGGCCTTCAAGCGCGGCGGGCAGACGCGCACACGCGATCTCGGGCGAGTGGCCATCGGCGTGGGGCTGATGGTGCTGTCGCTCCACATCCTGCTCGACACCCTGGCGCCCGCGGAGAACGCGCCTGCCGTGCGCACCCTGCTCGGCGCCATGACTGGCGAACCTTTGCTGTGCCTGTTGATGGCCGCCGCACTCACCTGGGCCGCCCATTCCAGCGTGACGGTGGTTCTGCTGGTGATGTCCCTCGCCTACTCGCATTTCATCACACCGGTCGCAGCGCTCGCCCTGATCCTGGGCGCCAATCTCGGCAGTGCGATCAATCCTCTGGTTGAGGGCAGCCACAGCGACAATCCCGCCAGCCGCCGGCTGCCACTGGGCAATCTGCTCAATCGCGTCGTCGGCTGCGCACTCGTGTTGCCGTTCCTGGATCCGATCGCCCGGCTACTCTCTCAGTTCGAGCCCAATCCCTCGCGCATGGCCGCCGATTTTCATACCGCGTTCAATGTGGCGTTGGCACTTGTGTTTATTCTGCCCTTGGGCGGCCTCGCGTCGCTGTTGACACGTCTGTTGCCGGAGCGCGTGAAACCAACTGACCCATCAACACCGCTATATCTGGATGAGACCGCGCTCGCGACGCCTTCGGTCGCCCTGGTCTGCGCTGCACGCGAAACCCTTCATATCGGCGACATCATTGAGAACATGCTGCGCCGGACGATCACGGCGCTCATGACCGACGACCGCAAGCTGGTGGCGGAAATCTGCCGCATGGACGATGCAGTTGACCGGCTCGACGAGGCGGTGAAGCTGTACGTTACCAAGCTCACCCGCGAAAGCCTGAACCAACGAGATGCGCACCGGGCGATGGAAATCATCTCGTTCTCCATCAACCTGGAGCATGTCGGAGACATCATCGACAAGAACCTGATGGAGCTCGCGGCGAAGAAGATCAAGCGCCAGGTCGTCTTCTCGAAGGAAGGCGCTGCAGAGTTGGAGTCGTTCCATCAGGAGGTTTTCGACAACCTCAAGCTGGCTTTCAGCGTCTTCATCGCGGGCGACGTCAAGATCGCCCGACAGTTGGTAACCGAAAAGGCCACCCTGCGCGCAACCGAGTTCGCCGCAGCCGAAAGCCATCTGGCGCGTTTGCGGGAGGGACGGTCCGAGAGCATGGAATCCAGCTCGCTGCATCTGGACATCCTGCGCGACCTGAAACGCATCCATTCGCATATCTGCTCGGTCGCCTATCCGGTGCTCGAGCGCGCAGGCGAGCTGCAGCCCAGTCGGTTGAAGGAAGTTGAATCGGATTCAACCTTCAACTCTGCCGCAGATTCAACGTCGACACCCCCTCCCAAGCAATGATCGAGGACTCCTCGTCCCGTACGGCCCGCAGGTCCAACGTCTTCCCTTCGCAGTGCCGCCCCACTATGCTTGGCCCGGGCCTGGTCGGCGTGATCAGTTGTCGCTCGACAGATCGCTGATCGCCCGGACGGCAGACTCTTGGAGCTGTTAGCGCTATCGCACGCGGCGACGGCGGATTGACATACTTTGGAGTGCTACACATGCGCAGTCTAATGAGCACTTTGCGGGTCCGTGCCTTGGTCCGGCAGAAACTCCTCGGACATTCCACTCAGCAGATCTTCGCGAGGATGTATAACCGAAATAGTTGGGCAAACCCGGAATCCGCATCCGGCGACGGCTCTGATCTTGACCAAACACGAATTATCAGAAGAGAACTGGCGGCGCTCATCAAACAACGCGCCATCCAGACGCTACTCGATGCGCCATGTGGCGATTATTACTGGATGAAGACCCTGGAGACGAAGCCGGCGAGATACATCGGAGCAGACATAGTTCCGGAACTTATCGAGGCAAACCAGCGAGCGTATGGGGGGCCAACGGTCAGCTTTGTCCATTTGGACATAGGCCGGGGCGAATTGCCTCAGGTAGACCTGATCCTGTGCCGAGACTGCCTCGTGCATCTTCCACTGGCTGCGGCAGTTGATGCTCTGAGGAACTTCAAGAAGAGCGGTTCCAAGTTCCTGCTCACAACCACCTATCCGGGTCTCGTGAAGAGAAACAGACACCTTTTCATCACCGGAAACTGGCGTCCATTGGACCTGACTCTCGCGCCGTTTTCACTGCCTGAGCCTGTCCAGATCATCAACGAGGGGTGCACGGAGAAAGACGACTACCCGGAAAAGAGTCTCGGGCTCTGGGAACTGGCGAAGGTTCAGATCTAGTTCCGTACTTAAGAATATGACCTGGCGATAACCGCGCGCTCGCGCGCAGCCCTCGGTCACCGCTTCAAGTCTAACTCGAACCTGGCCTTGGGTGATCCTTAGTCCTGTGCCTCAAACACCAACAGCGCAGCCCCGCTATTGGCGTGAGGAGGAGCCGCAAGATACACGCGATCTCGCGCAGCGTAGAACACACCCGTGCGGGTACCGATCGACGTACCCGCCCTCTCCATCGCGACGTAGTGATCGGGGTCGGTCTGCTCGAACACGCTTATGAACCCCTCCCCTCCGGGAATGTACACGCGGCCCCGCGCCGCGTCGTACAGGAGATCGTCCATGTCACCACCTGTCGGTACACTTGCGACGATTTTTCCTGAGGTCATGTCGAACACCATGAGCCGCGCGGGCTTGCGAGTACCGACGAAAACACGTTGATGCGCTTCGTCGAGGGTCAACGGGAAGTTAGCTGCTGCGGCACCCCCAAGTGGCCACGTGGTAATCTTTCCGGTCGACCGGTCGATAATCGCAACGCATTTCTTGTCGGCTAGATTGGCGAATATCCGAGGACCCTTGGTTTCGAGCTGAAATCCCTCCGGATGGGCTTCCAGCTTGTAATTGACGTCGAGACGGGTATTCGTCTTGGGATCGATGACGCCAATCGCTCCCCCTCCATATCCTACATACACGCGCTTGGTCGCAGCGTCGTAGCGGAGATTATCCGCATCCTCCCCGAACTCAATGCTGGCCACCGGAGCGTAGTTGGTGCCGTCAAACACTTTGACGGTTCCATCAGCAGCGTTCGCAACGTAAAGGCGATCGAATTCTGCAACGTAAAGGGTGCCTTGCGGATCCGACAGACCGGAGATGCTGTGGACTCGCCTGCCCGCAAATGCATCAATAATCTCCACCGTATTGTTACCGAGAGCGGAGACGATTACGCGCTTGCGCTTGGGATCGATCGTGAAGTGATCCAGCCGGCCCTCGACTGCGGGCAGGGGGATCTCCTGTACGAGCCGTAACGGGGGCGATTCCCGGGCGCCTGGCGGATCCTGTGACCACGCGGGCGCTACCCCCAGCGCCATGACCGCGGCGAACCCGGTGACACTCAACATGCAAACACGATCCATGATGACCTCCACGTGATGGCCGGATATCCGACTGGACCTCAGTTCAGTACCTGGAACACTCGTACTTCGGCGGAATGATCCACCGTTTTTGGCACGGCGACGAACAGCCGAGCCAACTCAGGGACAAAAAGCGACGTGCGGGCATTGGGGCCGGTGGGAACGTGAGCGACAACTTCATAGTGATCCGGATCGATTTGCCGCTGGATATCGATGAATCCTTCCCCACCGGATGCATACGTGCGCCTCGTGACGCTGTCAAAAAAGAGGCCATCAAGTGTATTGACTGTTGGCATCCTCGCCACTTCCTTGCCCGACCGGGTGTCGAGAACGACAATAAATGGCGGGTTGCGGGTTCCGACAAACAGCCGGTGCTCTTGCTCATCCAACGCTACTGAGACTGCTCGCACACCGCCCGCTAAGGTCCAAGTGTGTTCAACAGCGTGTGTTTTCCGGTCCACGACGACAATTTGGGCCTTCTCCGGCACCGTGACGAATGCTTCCCTGCCCTTGCTGACGAGTATCGCGCCGGGATGCGCATTCACCTGAAGACCTGAGGTCCTTACCCCCGTTTTGCCATCGATGAGGGACACCTCACCATAGTCGTTGCCAGCATCCTTGCCTCCATGTCCGACATAGAGTTGCCCGGCGTGTCTGTCGTAGTCAACGAGATCCGCACCCAAAGACAATTGCTCCGTGTGGATCAGCGCGAGGGTCTCTCCATCGAGAGTCCTGCAGGTGCCGTCTGTACCGTTCGCCACGAACAGCTTTTTCGAGTCCGGCGCATAGAACACGCCCTGCGGTTTGCTGAACCCCGGGAGACTCTGGGCCCAACGTCCGTTGCGGACGTCGATCACTTCCACGGTGTTGCTCTCGATGGCCGCGACGAACAGCCTCTGGTGCTCGACATCTACGGTCATATGATCCAAACGCCCGGAGACTTCCGGGATAGGGATCGTTTGCGCCAGTCGCAGGGGTTCTTCTGCCCATGCAGGCCCACACATAACCCAGATCACCAGAACCAATGTCAGGCACCTAAACACCATTGTCTCCCCCTGCGCTGCCTGGTGGCAGCCCATCAGTCCCACAAGAGCTCGTGATAGGACTGAAGACGCCGTACAGGCGTCAATCCTCCACCGAAGCCGGATGATTCCGTTCAGATTCGACCCGCTCGAATTCAGGTTCCTTTCAGGTTGCAGGCGTAGCGTTCCAGCGCTCGGGGTCGATGGGCTGGAGGGGGGAATCATGAGGCGGACCTGCTCTGCAACACCCGGATTAGAACGTATGACGTATTTGGAGGTCAGATCCTCCAATATTTATTTCACGCGCCTCGCCGGCTGCGGGCCACCGCGCAGTGTTAGGGTTGGCCGGCCTCGACGGAGCTGAACCCATGGCTGTTCCAGTCGATAACACCCTGGCCGGCCGGCTCCGACTCGATCTGGGCGCCCGCTTTTCCGCTCCGCTCAAGAGCTATTTCCTGCGGCGGATCCGGGACCGATCGCAGGCCGAGGATCTCGCGCAGGAAGTGCTCCTGCGCATGATCCGGGCCAATGATACGGATCTGATTGAAAATCCTGAAAGTTATGTCTTCAAGGCAGCCGCCAATCTCCTGCTGGATCACAAGCGGCGCACACTGCGCAATCCGACACTAAGGGCCCGCTCCCTCGATGCGGCGTTGGAGGACGAATTTGTCGCTCGCTTGGTGGAGGATCGATCACCCGAGCGCGTCTTATTGGGGGAAGCAACTCTTCTGGAGGTCTCACGGGCGCTCGATGAGCTCAGCGAGCTCACACGCAACGTGTTCATCCTGTTTCGACTCGAGAACATGCTGCAGAAAGACATCGCTGCACTGTTTGGAATCGGACAGAGCACAGTGGAGAAACACGTGATGAGGGCCATGGTTCATCTCACGAAGAGGTGCGGGTACGAATGAGCGAGAACCCACAGACGGAGCCGCTGGCCCAGGCGGCCAGGTGGCGCATCCGGCTGATGGAATCGAGTTGCGATTCCACAGAAGAATTCCGTGACTGGTTGTTGGCGGACCCACGCAACAGCGACGCATGGCGCGAAGTGCAGATTCCCTGGGAAATACTAGGGAATCATGCCACCTCTCCCGAGCTCATCCGCCTTCGGCAGAACGCTCTCGCGTACGCGCACAAGGCGGGACTCAATCGACCTTCGTTCTACAGATTTCGGACCGCAACAACTCTCGGGCTGAGCGCGGCGATCATCCTGCTTACGATACTTACGGGCACGCTCTGGCAGCTATACCACTTTGACGTTTACCGCACAAAGGCAGGCGAGCGGCGAGTGGTCACCCTTGGCGATGGTTCGGAGATGGCCCTGGATTCGGGAACGGAAGTCAGGGTCCGGTATGACAAACACGCTCGCGAGCTCGCCCTGATCAGCGGGCAGGCCCGATTCAACGTGGCGCATGATGTCCTGCGCCCCTTTGCGGTGACGGCCAACGGACACCAGGTTGTAGCCACCGGAACGTCGTTCGTCGTAGACCAATTGGGTCCCGAGCTCCTGGTCACTCTGATCGAGGGGCATGTGGTTGTTCTGCCTCGCAATCCACCACCCGTACGCGACTCCGAAACTCGTTCTCAGACACCGGTGTCAGTCCCGCTTCTGGCTGGCGAAGCCGGGTCCGGCGCGGAAACCTCCAGGATAGTTCTCGATGCCGGAGAGCAACTCGTCCTGGCGCCGCACACTGCGCCAACCGTGACGCGCGTTAACGTTGTACACGCAGTCGCGTGGGAAAGCGGCAGTTTGGTGTTTGATAACGAGCCACTATCGGGTGTGGTCAAACGAGTTGGACGCTACGGGCGGCACCCCATCGTCATTGCAGACGAGCAGACCTCCAAACTACGAATCAGCGGCGTGTTCCACGAGGGCGATGTGGCTGGCTTCGTGAGTACGGTAGTCAGTTACCTGTCCGTCAAAGCCGAACAACAAGAGGATGGGGTGGTCCGTTTGAGCTCAGCTGCCTCACCCGGTGCCGGCCGATAGATGCCCAACAAGAAATTTGCGTTCCATCACGGACGTTTTTTTGTCTGCCCCCTGGAGGATCTTGCCCTACGTTACGTCTGTCATGACTCGAGCGCCTCGGGATTAACGAGGTTTCTCGGCAAAGCAGACAATAGGGGGTTCGAATGTTCGTGCGTGCAAGATTTCCCGCCGCCCGTGCCAGGGCGCGATTTTGGCCGATCAGACTGGGTGCACTTGCGGTGGTGCTCTTCGCGGCCGGTACTGTAGGGGCACATCAGCGGCTGTTTCATTTTGAGATCAGGCAGCAACCACTGTCTCAAGCCCTGCGCAGCTACGGCGAAACCTGCGGACAGGATGTGATCTTTACCGAGGAGGTGTTGGCCGGCGCGGGCTCGACCTCCCTGCAGGGCGATTTCAGCGCGCAGGAGGCGCTCACCCGGCTATTGGGCGGCACCAACCTCGTCGCGGAGCGCTCTCCATCGGGAGCCATCATGATTCGCCGCCCGGCAACTCCAGTGGCCCCCAGCTCTACCCTGGGCGTCGTGCCGACAGTCTGGCGGCGGGTCGCTTATGTTGGATCCGACTTTGCCGCCGAAGCCACTAGCGAAGACGCTCCGCTGCCCCAAGGACCCGAGAGTGCCACCTCCGGCGCCCCAGCCATCGGCAGCCCACCGGGCAAGCTCGAGGAAATCGTAGTGACCGGTTCGCGTATTTCGCGCCGTGACTACGAGTCGGAGAGTCCGATCGTTACGATCGGCCAGTCCGCCCTCGCCGCAGCGGGACAGCCCACCCTCGACCGGGCCATCGGTGAGATGCCCCAGTTTGCAGCCGCTCAGGGCACGAACGAAGTCGGTGACGTTCAAGGCGCAACGGGCTTCTCAGGAGGCCAGGCGTACGGAGACCTGCGTGGCTTAGGTCCAAACCGCGCCCTCGTACTGCTGGATGGGCGCAGATTGATGCCGTCCAATCCCAACGGCTCGATCGATCTCAATACGATTCCCATGTCACTCATTGAGAACGTGGAAATCATTACCGGCGGCGCCTCGGCGGCGTACGGTTCCGATGCCATTGCCGGTGTCATGAACTTCAAAGTGCGCGATCACGTCAACGGGGTTGAGCTGAGCTACACCCGGGGTGGGACCACTCATGGTGACGGCGCGACGGACCACGCGAGTATCCTGTTAGGCGGTAAATTCGCCGATGGCAAGGGCAGCGGCCTTCTCGACTTCGATTATTCTGAGCGAGGCGTCGTACACGGAGCGGATCGACCGTTCTTCGCCAACATCCGGCAGCTCGCGCGCCCGCCTGAGGGCATCATTCCGGCGGGGCTCTTTGGTTCGGCGCCGACCATCGCTGCGGTCAACAGTGTACTGGCCGGATATCCGGGCACGACACCGATCGCAGGCAGCGGTGCCTATAACGGCGCGCTCGGTGTCAATACGGACGGTACCCTCTTCACGGACCTGGCCGCGCCCAACTGCGTTCAGAACTACCGCGGCTTGGGACCAAAGGGTATCAACATCAGCAGCAAATGCACCCAGGTTCAGATCGCGCTCGGTCAGTACTTTGCCCTGCAGGTACCGCTCACGAAATACAACCTGTTCGGACGCAGCACGTACAACATCACGGACAACATATCAGCTTACGGCCAATTCGGCTTCATGGAGTCTGAAACACGGGACGAGACCGCGGGCGGTTCGACCGGTCCGGGAAAATACTTCCTGCTGCCACTCAACAACCCATTCGTCCAGGGCAACGCGGATCTGCAGACCATTCTCGCCTCCCGGCCGGCAGTTGCGGGCAATCCGAATGCACTGACACAGCCGCTGGCGCTCACCAAGCTGCTCAGCATGAGCGGCAATCGCATCCAGACTTTCAAGTATGACGTTTACCAGGCGCTCGGCGGATTGAAGGGGAACATTCCCGGCCTGGATATGAGCTGGGACGTATACGCCTCGTTTGGCCGCAACCAGTTCACGAACGTCCAACAGAACGACACCAGCAAGGCCGCCATCGCGAGCATCCTCAACGGGACCGCCAACTACTCGGGAGCTGCGGGCAATTGCGTCGGCTATGCATGGAATCCGCTTGGCAATCAGCCTCTGAGTCCGGGATGCCGGGAGTACGCCACGCGCGAAAACCACAACCTCAACACCATGACCCAGAAGAACCTGGAAGCCACCCTGCAGGGCAAGATCGTTCCTTTGCCCGCCGGTGATCTGCGGTTCGCGCTGGGTGCCGACTATCGCGGCAGCCGCTTCGACTACCAGCCTGATCACGGTCTGATTACCGCGGACACGCCCTCTTACGACACGGCGATTTCGACATCCGGAACGCAGAATGTCCGGGAATTCTTCGGTGAGCTGCTGATTCCTGTTCTGAAGGACATGCCCCTGATCGACTCCCTGTCCCTGGACCTCGGATTCAGGCATTCCTCATACGACCTCTTTGGAAGCGTGAATACCTGGAAAGCGGATCTGAGCTGGAAGCCCATTCACACCGTCGTGGTTCGCGGCGGTTATGCGCGGGCGATCCGCGCACCTAGCCTGGGTGAGCTGTTCGCACCGACGATTACGGGCAACCTGAACATCGGATCTCCACCGAACGCCGGTGATCCTTGCGCGGTGGGCAGCTCATTCCGCGGAGGCGCAAATGCCACTCAGGTCGCAGCGTTATGCCAGGCGCAGGGCATTCCGGCAGCGCTGTATCCAGCGTACACCTACGGCGTGGACTCGGTGCACGGCACCTCAGGCGGTAACCCGGGCCTGACCCCGGAACAAGCCAACACATTTTCGATCGGCACAGTGTGGAGTCCCGATTTCGACAGCGCCCTGATGCATACGTTCCACGTGTCAGTCGACTACTACAACATCAAGATCACCAACGCCGTGGGCTCTCTGGCTCTGACGGACATCCTGCCACGCTGCTTCAACTCGGATGGCATCAGCAATCCGAGCTACTCGACATCGAACATCTACTGTCGGCAAATCACGCGCGACCCCAATACCGGCGACATTGTCCTGGCGCACGAGGGTCTTCTCAATCTGGCCTCCTACAAAACGGATGGAGTCGACACGGAAGTCGACTGGGGCTTCGGGCTGGGAGCCGTTGGATTATCGGACAAAGCCGGCAAGATCACGCTGGGATCGCTGGTGTCCTATGTACACTCGTTTGATGTCTCCGCGCTGCCCGGCTCCCCGGTGCTCGACTTCGCGGGTAGCATCGGCAATGCACAGGTCAGCCCGGAAATTTCCCATCCACATTGGAAGGCCAATACCTCACTCGGTTACTCGATTGGACCCGTGTCGGCAGCAGTGCATTGGCGTTACATCGCAGCGATGAAGCACCAGGACCTGGTAGTCGATCCAACGGCCACGACACCGGGGGTACCGGCGTACAGCTATTTCGATCTGGAGGCGCACTGGTCAGTGCTCGATCATCTGGATGTGTCGGCGGGGCTCACGAATCTGGCAGACAAGGGCCCGCCGTTCGTGAGTGGCCAGCCGCTCACGACGGACTCGGCGACATACGACATCATCGGACGTACGTACTATGTGGGAGTGACCGCGAAATTCTAGAGTTCAAAGCCGAGCCGGCCCGAAACCAGGCGAGCTGTGACTCGGTAAACGAATGATTCAGCCATAGAGTTTCGGATGAGCCGTCGGCGTGGTCCAGGCGACATCTAACGGGGCTGCGCGCCGCAAGGCAATGGAGCTCGAGCAGACTTACCCGGTCATTCATGCGGATCCTGTCGTAATCGGCAGGATCCGCAAACGTCAATGCGAGCAACCCCTGCTTTTTCAGATTGGTCTCGTGGATGCGCGCGAAACTGCGAGCAATGACGGCGACGCCGCCCAGGAATCGCGGACACAGCGCCGCATGCTCCCGGCTGCTTCCCTCGCCGTAGTTGGTATCGCCCACTATGATCCAGGGCAGCTTCCTGGCTCGATAAGCGCGCGCGGTCAAAGCGATTGATTCACCGCGCTGACCCGTCAACACGTTCAACGTCTTTCCAACTTCCTGCGTGTGAGCGTTCAAGGCGCCAAGCAGGAGGTTATCGCTGAATTTCTCCAGATGGCCGCGATAACGCAGCCACGGTCCCGCTGGGGAAATGTGATCCGTGGTGGTCTTGCCTCGCGTCTTGATCAGTACCGGCATGTCTATCAAGTCGTGGCCGTCCCACGCCGGCCAAGGCTGCAGTAACTGAATCCGCTCGCTTGCAGGATCAACCACGATCTCGATAGCGCTAGCATTCTCTGGCGGCGGTACGTAGCTATCGCGCCGTACTTCGAAGTGACCAGCGGGCACCTCCGGAGCGGGTTCGGGCGGCCTCAACCTGAAGGCAGTGCCGTCCGCAGCTGTCAGGGAATCGGTGAGCGGGTTGAATGACAGCCTGCCGGCAAGAGCCAGCGCCGTGGCAATCTCAGGGCTGGCAATGAAGTTCATCGTTGTTCGCTGGCCGTCATTGCGGCCAGGGAAATTGCGGTTGTAGGAAGTAACGATCGCATTCGGAAGTTGTGCGACTTCCTGCGAGCGGCGCCATTGGCCAATGCACGGTCCGCAGGCGTTCGCGAGTACCGTGGCGCCGATCGCCTGCAGAGAGGTCAATTGGCCGTCCCGCTCGATCGTGGCCCGTACCTGCTCCGAGCCTGGCGTCACCAGATAGGGAACGACAGACTTCGCGCCCGCCGCGTGAGCCTGCCTGGCCACGTCGGCTGCCCGCGTCATGTCCTGGTAGGACGAATTGGTGCAACTACCAATCAGAGCGGCCGAGACACTCTCCGGGAACCCATTGCGCGGGTCAGCCACCTCCGCGGCGAGTTGTGAAATGGGGCGCACACGATCGGGCGAATGAGGGCCTGCGATGTGAGGCTCCAGGCTCGACAGATCCAGCCGCAACACCCGATCATAGTGAGCATCCGGATCAAGCTCGACTTCCCTGTCCGGCTCGAGCAACTGTCGATGGCTCGCAATGACTGGAATGAGCTCCGGTCGGTGCGTGGCGTTGAGATAAACGAGCATGTGATCGTCGGCCGGAAATATCGATGTGGTGGCGCCGATCTCGGCTCCCATGTTGGTGATCGTCGCCTTGCCGGTTGCGCTGATCGTTCGCGCGCCGGGCCCGATGTATTCGACGATCGCATTGTTTGCGCCGGAGACTGTCAACATGCCGGCGACTGCCAGGATGACATCCTTCGGGGCGGTCCAACCGGTGAGCTGGCCGGTTAAATAGATGCCAATTCGTCGCGGATAAAGGATTTCCCACGGCAAACCGCAGATCACCTCTACCGCATCGGCTCCGCCCACACCCACCGCACACGCGCCCAAGCCACCTGCATTGGGAGTGTGTGAATCCGTGCCAATGATCAATTGACCTGGAAAGGCGTAGTTCTCCAACACCACCTGATGGATGATTCCGGCCCCGGGGCCCCAGAAGCCCGCTCCGTACTTCGCCGCCACCTGGCGCAGAAAGCTGTAGACCTCATCGTTCTCAGCCAGCGAATCCCGAAGATCGCTCTGCGACTCATGGCGCGCTTGGATCAGATGGTCGCAGTGGATCGTCGTGGGCACGGCAACGCGCGTGTGGCCGCTTTGCATGAATTGCAGCATGCCGGTCTGCGCCAGCACATCCTGGAAGATGACGCGGTCCGGACATAACTGCAGGTAGCTGTGGCCGCAGATCAACTCCTGCTCCTCCGGCCGGTCTGCATGACTGAGCAACAACTTTTCGCTCAGCGTCATGGGACGGCGCAGCCTCGCCCGGACAATGCGCAGTCTGCGTTCCATCGCCTTGAAAATTGAGCTGACGCTGGCGGCGGTCGATTCGACAGTGATCATTTTTTAACCCTCTGGGATAAGATTCTGCCGCGCGTGCAAAGTTGTGCCCAATGCATTTATCATCGTTATTGATGAGCCATTTGCATCAGATGATCGGCATGCCCGCCACCGGCGGGCCGGGGAGGCCCTTGTGAAGATCGATACCGCCGGAGTTCAGGGATTCATTGCCGTTGCTACGCACCGGAACTTCCGGCGCGCCGCGGCCGAGCTGCACATCACTCAGACGGCGTTGTCGCGCCGGCTGCAAACCCTGGAGGCTTTCCTGGGTGTCAAGTTGATCGAGCGCACCACCCGCATCGTCGAGCTCACCCAAATCGGCCGGGAATTCCTGCCTCGCTCGCGCCGCCTGTTGGATGAACTCGAGACCGCGCTGACTGAGATACGGGAGACGGGCAAAGCACTGCGCGGCGATGTTGCGATTGCGTGCGTGCCTACGGTAGGAGTGCGATATCTCCCACGTGTCATCCAGGAGTATTCCTCACGCTATCCCAACAATCGAATCAAGATTCTCGATCATTCCTCCTACGGGGTAGCGGAGGCGGTCATGAGGCGGGAAGCCGAATTTGGAATCAACGTGGCAGGCGCTCACGATTCTGACCTGGTCAGCGTGCCCTTGCTGCGCGATCGGTTCGTACTGATTTGCCGGGACGATCATCCTCTGGCGGATTGCAAGAGTGTGTCGTGGCGGCAACTCGAGCCCCATCCACTGATCTTCGCCGGCCACGTGAGCGGAAATCGTCCGCTGCTGGACCTGGCACTGGCAGCCGACGTGCCGAAATTGCGGGCGTACTATGAAGTCCAGCGCAGCTCCACGGCTCTGGGGCTGGTGTCCGAAGGAGTCGGGGCGGCCGTGGTGCCGAGTCTGGCGGTGCAGAGAGAAGCCTATCCGAGAATCCGGGTCGTCGCTCTCGTGGAGCCGGCCGTGTCGAGATCTCTAGTTCTGATTTCTCCGAAAAACTCGCACCTTTCGCCGGCCGCGCAGGCGCTGTATGACCAACTGATGCGCCACGCGGGTCTGCAGCGACGAACAGGGAGATCTTAAAGTTCGAGACACACCTTGCCAAAGTGCTTTTGGGATTCGTAGTACAGTCACGATGGCGGCGCGGGCTCGTATCGAGCGCGCCGTCATGTTACAAGCCGAGGCACACAGTTCAACGAACCAACTGGTAAGTAAGGACCGGTGAGCGACGCCGGTGCCGGCCGCGGGATTCGAACCCCCGGATTACAACGAACCGGCCTATAATAATCCCCACAAATCCCCCACAAGCACCTGATAGGAATCGCAAGGATGCCCGCGGAAATATATTGGATTGAGGCAGGATCCCACGGGCAACTGGCCATAGTCGGGCGACCGCGCTCCGGCGACTGGCTTGCCGATGAGATCCGCATCTCAAAAGCACGCGGATCGCGAGTTCCAGATACCGACGAGCAGCGAAAATGGCTCAGCATGGCAATTAGTCGCCATACAACGGATCGGAAGTGATGGCGACTTTCGCGTTCGTGGCAACTTAGATTCTACAAACGAAATAGTTGAACGACGTCGGCGAACTCTGAAGCCAGGGTTGAAATATCTGCACGTCAATGTAGCCGGCCTCCTTCAACACGTTCACTTGCAGTTGCGTTGCCGTATAGGTGGTCAACAACCCGAAGTTGTCGCCACTGTCATTCAAATAGGCGTATCCGTCGAAAAACATCTGCTTCTTGCGCAATCGGCGACGATTTCGCCACGCGAGCGCGCACCAGAAAGGCAATCGCAACAGACGACGGAAAAACTCCGGCGGCCGTTCCAGCAATACACTTGCGCGCAGTTGTAGGTCGGGGCGAACCGAAAACCGCCGCGCCTCATCAGCCGAAGACAAGTCGTGTGTAGAAAATGCCAAAATGCCGCCGGCCCGCAACATGCCGCGCAGGGAGCGAAGAAGGATATTTCGATCTTCCCAGGGAATGTAATCGATGCCGTTGAAAGAGATCAGGATTGCATCAAACTTTCCACGCCCAAGCAATTTCGGAACATTGCGCATGTCGGTGCAACGCAGGTCGGCTCGAGGGAACTGGGCTTTTGCTGCGGCGATCATTCCGGAGGCGAAGTCAACCCCCACGTAACTGTCTGCGACCGGAAGAAGGACTCGAGTCGTTCGTCCTGCCCCGATCGCGATGTCTAAAACGTCACCGCGGAATTGGGTGGAATATAGCTCGATGATTCGCTGTTCAGCCGGAAACAGTGCGGTCGAAGCGGCGTAATTCCTGACAACGCGCGGATTCAAGTAGGTTGAAAGATTTGCGGACTCTTGCTTAACAGGCAGGCGCAAAGCAGCCGTCTTCCGCACACGCGGAATTCGATCGTTCATTGAGATTTCTCCCGAAGATGGATGCCCGTTGGCGGACTTCGTCCACCACTACCGGGGCGGCATCAACTTCGAAGAGGTGGTTAGGTTGGGAGGGGGACGCAGGAAGCGCCCGCGCTTCCGGAGCTCAATGCACGGCCGCTGGTGTTTGAGACGATGGAGCAGCCCATAAGCGCATGAGAACAGTTCCGGAGTCGCCAGACGAGCCGGCGGACATAACCGTGCTTTCGCCGACGCCAGAATTCGCGAGCCAGAGTGCAGAAGCCGCGAGAAAGGCCAAGCCCCGCGTCACGGGGTAGCGTTGGACTTTTCGTTGGGAATTCCAATTGCGGCCTCAGTCAACTTGCAACCCTTGACAACCGGAGTCTATCGCGCTGCGCCAAAAAGGGAAAGCCCGTTGGTGACACTCACGCATTGGTTGTTCAGCCGACGCTTCCCTGCAGGCACTGCGGAAGGCTCTCGATCCTCGTGGCCCAGCTGCAGATCTCGGCGATCAGAAACACAGTGGGCACCGTTTACGTTTTAGTTTATGCGCGCCAAAGGAAAGGGACTTTCGCTTCCGGCAATCGGTGTTGGATCAACTCGAGACGATCGCCGAAGGGCCACTCCGTGGCAAGCCATGTTGTGTAGCTCGCGCGCGCAAATTCTGTTCCTGCAGTCCCGCAGCCGGGGCCGCTCGCCGTGGTAGCGCCTGATCGGTCGGCGCCACCACGGAATCGGTAAAGATCACGTACAGGCCGGGTAAGGTAACCTACTCATCATTACAGAATTGCTGTCGATACGACGCCCGATTCGGAACTCTCCACTCCGTTGGCCGCGTAACTGGTGACGGCGAAGTACCACGTACCGGTTGTGAGATTGTCGACGACGTAGCTCGTCAGACCAGGGTTCACAACCTTGATGACCTGCGTCAGCTGGTCTGGGCTCGTGCCGTAATGGACTTTGTAACCGGCCAAGTTGGTCAGCACCGAGCCATCGGTATTCTCGGTCGGCGGAATCCAGTCCACAGTGGCGTTACCCGCCGACATCTGGTTGACAGAAATCGTGAACACCGGCAGCGCAACGCTGGCCTTCCCATCGCTGACCGAAATCTGGATGTTGGCGTAAGTCCCGACATCGGCAGCCTCCGGAGTTCCGGACAACGTGCCGGAAGTCGTGCTGAATTTCGCCCAATCGGGTTTGTTCTTGATGCTGAACGACAACGTATTCTTGTTCGCATCAGCAGCCGTCGGTGTGAAGTTGTAAGGCGCGCCAGCGTTAACCGCAGCAGAGGCATGCCCCGCAATGGTGGGCGGCGTGTTAACAGGGACTGGCGGGGCCGGCGGAGGGTTGACTACCTTGATTGAGAAAGCAGGCGTGGTCACGTATCCGTACCAATCGGTGAGACGGATGGTGATATTGGAGTATTCGCCCACGTCCCGGTGGCTCGGCCGTCCCGACAGGCGGCCGGTCGCCTCGTCGAATTCCGCCCACGCCGGCTTGTTATGGATGTTGAACTTGATCCGGCTGTTCACCGTGTCTTTCGCCGTCGGCTGAAACGAGTAGCTGCTGGCGACAGTCACAGTGGAAGGCGGCCTACCGCCGATCGTCAGGGTTTTGCTGGCTGCTTGTGACGGGGCAGACAGGGAGAGCATCGCGCTGCTGAAAGCGCACAAAAGGGCCACGTGAGCAAAGTTATGGGCACTGGAGACGACGAGCTTCATTGATACCACCTCGGGCAGTTGTTAAACGGCACAAGGTGGCGAGAAGCCAAATGACGACAGCGCTACATGTTCAGTGCTTGCCGGCAACCCCGCTATCTCTCACTGTTATGTTCGAGACCGGAGGCTTTGCGTCCCCGCCTTGCGGCGGGTTTGCCCTTGCGTTGTGGGCCTATCAAAACCTACTACGCGAATTGATTCAACTGTCTGTTGTAAGAGACTAATGCTCGTTGCAACATCACAATCGTAGTTGATTCGCAGTTGTGCGCGTATCCCTGTGAACATCCACCCATTGCGGGCGGACTGCGGTGCGCTTGCGGGCCGCTCGCATGGGGATTGCTGGACCGCACTACGGCAAATGTCGCGACGAGTGCACGATTACGAAGGACACTTCGGATTCGGGTTTGCGCGGGCTACGCTTCCCCTCAAAGCTATTCGATCTTCACTGCGTCCGGAATGTTACGTTGATACGGCGCGGCTGTAACGCGATTGCGCCCAAGGCGCTTGCTCTCATACAACGCGGAATCGGCCGCCTTGACCAGTTCTTTCGTCAACGTGCTCACATCGCCCCGTGCACCCCATAAACCGCATACGCCGAAGCTTGCGGTAATGGCAACCGAACGACCTGAGATTGGAAACTCCGTTGCACTGATGCGGTCGCGCAGTCGCTCGGCAACCGCGCGGCCTTCCAAGTCGGCGACCTCCGGGAGCACGACGGCGAACTCCTCACCGCCGACCCGAGCCACCCAGTCTCCGCCTAATCTGAGCCCATGCGTCAATCGGTCGGCGAACTCCCGGAGTAATTCGTCACCAGCCTCATGTCCATGAGTGTCATTGACGCGCTTGAAGTGGTCGATGTCGCACATGACCAGCGAGAGCGGTCGGCCAACGCGCACGGCCCGTTCCACCTCGCGAGGAAACTGATGCTCGAAGAATCGGCGGCTGCCGCAGCGCGTCAGCTCATCGATTGTCGAGAGAATACGATTGTCGGTGAGTGCCAGGTGAAGTGAAGCGGCGAGACTGATGATGCGCCGCGCGATCGTCAGATGCGCCCAGAACTCCTCACCGCCAAGCTCCGCAGGCATGCAGCCGTTGGCGCCAGCTCGGAACGCCTCGCGCCGACCCGGCTCATGGGCTCCTTCTACATACACCATATGAGTCGCGGCTCCCGCGTGCAGGAGGCGCCCATTGCGGATGAGATCAAGAGAATCCGTGAACAGCAATGCGTGGATGCGAGACTCGAGGCTCGCCAAGGCCGCCTGCTTGCTTTGCGCCTGCTCGACTTCGATATTCGCGTTATGCAGGATTTTTGCGAAGCGCTCGCGCAGTGAGGTGGACTCGATCATGACCAACGCCACCGGGAGGGGTGGTGTTCGGCGCATGATGCTCGACATGGCCGAGCGGTCTTCCATCCTGAGCGTCTCGTCCAAGACCGCTCGGCGCTCCAAAAGATGACCTACGATTCCGCTGGGATCGATGGCCGATGCCGTACGCCGTCCTTCCTCCCGAGCGCCGGCGGGGCCAGGCGTCACGCTTCCCATCGCTGATCTGACTACTGCCGGCAGCCTCTGCAGTTCGGTCTTGGGGACATACCCTGCGGCCCCGTCTGTCAGGGCGCGCCGCGCCGCCGCCTCTTCAAGGTGACCGGACACGAAGATAAACGGTGTGTTGGGACTCTCGGATTTCGCAATGGACAGTGCCGTCCATCCATCAAACCCCGGAATGTTGGAATCGCAGAGAATCAGATCCGGTGAGCGCGCGAGTGCTTTACGCAAATCACCCTCGCTTGCGACCCGCTCACTCGTGCAATCGAGTCCCGCCTGCTTCAGCGTATGCACAGCAAGTTCGGCCGCCTGAACCTCATCCTCGATGATCAGAAGTTGCAGCATCTGAGAGCCCGTTGATCCGAGTCACAACCATATCAGCACGACGGCCTGCTGGTGCTTGAATTGCGCCCTCGCCGGGCGTCGAGCAGTGAAGTCGTGAACAAGAGGGCCTCAAAAGCGACTCAGAGCCATCCGCACATTGATTTTGTGCACCGCAAAACGATGAAACGCCGCCAGAAACGACGCGGCGCATCATGGACGCACGCTCATTCATATCGCAAGCTTTGCTGGGTACACTCCCCGCCCGTGAAAACCACAAAGGTTTCCTTCGACGGAGAGTTGTCATGCGCGCTGTGCTGATTGCGGGTGCTGTCCTGGTGGCAGCCGGGCTTTTCCTTCTGATCAAAGGCGGTAGCTACACGCGGGAAGAGAGTGTATTCAAGCTCGGCGAATTGGAGGCAAGAGTGCAGCGAAAGCACAGCATCCCCGAATGGGTCGGCGGCCTCGGGATAGGCGCCGGACTCGTGCTCGTAGTCGTCGGACTGAAGAAACGCTGATTTGTTAAGGCCGAAATGTGATCCAGGTCCGATTCTGGTAACGCAGTTGCAGGTCACAGCCACTTAACGTAAGTCCCGGCAGAATCCGTTTAGGCTAGGTTCAGCCACAGGTGGGCATTCTTGCCTCACATACGGCAGGTGGGGGAGTGAACAATGTCTGCGCAAACTCGTCTTCTCGGGCTTGTTGGATTACTCGCGGCTGGCGCACTCAGTCTTAGCGCATGCGGAAGCGGCGGTGCTGACACCGGGCAGATGAAATTGACGGCGGCCGACGCGCCTGTCGATGGTGCCCAAGCGGTTGTAGTGAAATTTACCGGCATCGAACTGACCGGCAACAGCGGCAACCCGGTTCAGATTACCTTCCCTCAACCCAAGAGCATCGACCTGCTCAACCAAAGCGGCACGGCCTCAGCGGTGCTTTTCGACCAGCCGATTCCTGCGGGTTCCTACGGTCAGATTCGCGTGATGGTGGTGGCGGATGGTGATCCGGGCAATTCCTACATAACTCTCTCCGACGGCACGATGCATGGTTTGCAGGTGCCGAGCGGCTTCGAAACCGGCCTGAAGCTCGTGTCCGGTTTCACCGTCCCAAGTGGCGGCGTGGTGGACTACACCATCGACTTCGACCTGCGCGAGGCCATCACCTGCCCGCCGGGGCAGGCCCCGGCGTGCACCCTCAAGCCCACGGAAAGATTGGTTGATAACACCACTGTGGGCAATATCCAGGGTGTGGTGGACAACACGCTGGTGCCCAACGGATGCACGCCTGGCGTCTATTTGTACAGCGGCACGGTGACTGCGCCCGAGGACATGAATAGCGCGGCTGCCTCGAGTGATACCAACCAGCCGCAAGTCTCCAAGGCGCCCGTGGCGAATTCCCAGCCGCCGTATTACTACCAGTTCACGTTCCTGCAGCCCGGCACGTACACCGTCGCCTTCACCTGCCAGGCTGCCCAGGACAACCCTGATCAGGCCGACAGTGCCGTTACATTCAACCCGGTCAAATCCGCAATCACCGTCGCTGCTAAGCAGACTGTGACAGTGGATATCCCGTGACTTTCTCCCGAATTTGAACGCCTGTATTGGGAGTACCGAAGTATGAAGAAAATCCTGTGTGCGGCTCTGCTCGGCGCCTGTGTAGCCCCGGCGTTTGCCGGCGATGTGGGTGTGTCGATCAGCATCGGCCAACCCGGCTTCTACGGGCAGATCGACATTGGCCAAGTCCCGCAGCCGCAGTTGGTTTACCCGCAACCCGTCGTGATTCAGCGGGCGCCGGAGTTCCGTTCAGCCGCGCCGATCTACCTGCACGTGCCGCCGGGTCACGAGAAACACTGGAGCAAGCACTGCGCGCAGTACAACGCCTGCGGTCGGCCGGTCTACTTTGTGCGAGACGACTGGTACAACAACGAATACGTGCCGCGTTACCAGCACGGTCACGACGACCACGGCGGCGGTCACGGACATGGCCGGGGTCACGACAAGGGTCATGGCCATGACGACAAGCACGGGGATAGGGACAACTGAAACGATCTCATCGGGCGATTGATGAGCCCAGCTTACAAGGGCTGTAAGCGCCGACCCCTTAGTCGCGGAGATCCGCGGAGCTAGAGTGCCCCCCTCACGTAGAGCGCTACAGGAGGCGACTCATGAAGAACTGGTTTATCACCGGCGTCTCGCGGGGCATCGGCAAGGCTTTGGCGGAGGCTGCACTGGCACGGGGGGACACTGTGGTCGGCACCGTGCGTGAGAGTAAACCGCGGATTGCCGAGGGAAAGGGCACATTCCACTGCCTGCCCCTGGAAATTCGTGATCCGAGGGCAATCGAAACGACCGTATCACGGGCATTTGAGCTCGTCGGCAGTCTTGACGTTGTCGTGAACAATGCCGGCTACGGACTGCTCAGTCCCGTCGAAGATGCCAGTGATGCCGAGATTGCGCGCCTGTTCGAGGTGAACGTCTTTGGTCCGTTGCGCGTGATCCGCGCAGTGCTGCCGCGGCTGCGTGCGCAGCGGTCTGGTCACATCATCAACATCACGTCAATCGCAGGACGCGCGCCGAATGCGGGCTCCGGTGTTTACTCTGCTACCAAGGCAGCTCTGGAAGGCCTGTCCCAATCGCTGTCGCAGGAGGTGGGGCCTCTGGGCATCAAGGTCACTGCCGTAGCGCCAGGCGCCTTCCGGACGGACTTCTTGTCCGACCATTCAATCCGCAAAACCAGCGCCCGGTCAGATGACTACGCCGCTTCGGCCGGTAAGGTCATCGAGTATCTAGGGACCATGGATGGCAAACAGATCGGCGATCCAGACCGTGGCGCACTGGGCATCCTTGCCGCAGTGGATTCAGACACGCCGCCGCTCCATCTTTTGCTCGGCTCCGATGCCTTGCGACGCGCGCGCGAGAAACTCGACGACGTCATCGACGAAATAGACCGTTGGGAGCAGGTGACGCGCTCGACAGACTTTCCAGCAGGGGCGGCGTAGCCGCCCCACGCACGCTGCTTGTTGAACCTACTGGGCAGGGCCCCCACGGCCGATTAGGGTTTCAGCCGCACGCGGGTTACGCGTACTGGACACCGACGAGCAGCACGCGTGGCTGAGCAGCACGAAATATCTCAACGCCAAATTGCGTGAACGTGGCACCGTCACGCAGCAAGTCAGCCCGCGAGGAACATCAGCATATAAGTATCCTTGAGTAAATCGACTGCGAGTATTGCCATAGGCTTCGTCGAGCACCTTACCGTGCGCAAGTTCCGCGCGCATTTCAGACGCCACTGGCGCACAACTAGATCACCCCGGAAAACAAATGGCACGTAATCATTGTTTGGAACGTATTGAATCTGACGTGTCATGCGCGATGATGCTTCGCCGAAGAAACTACCGTATTTGATGCCGCCCGCGATTTTTCTAAATCATCATCCTCGGCGTGCTCTCCGGCTCTCGGCACGTCAACCTAACACCGATACGCCATGCCCTGGCCTTCAAAATGTAGTAGTGTGCTTGGTCACCGAGATTTCGAGTTCGAGAGTTGCGACATTCAAGCAATGGCAATCAGAAGGCGGAACGCCCGAAGCGGCGCGCAGTTCGCGCCACGCGCTTTCGGTCTTCGAGGGCGGAGAGGCGTAGTCAAGGCGACACGGCCGACACTAAAGCATCGCTCAAGATAGCGGGACGCTATATGCGGGGAGAAGCGAAGCAATCCGCTGCCTTTTCCGCGCGTCCACCAATCTTGGGACTACCTGGCGATTACCCCGAACTGCTTGGCACGATCAAGGCACGAATTCAACACGAGCGTCTAACTGCGGTCATCACCGCAAATTCGGCTATGGTTCTACTTTATTGGGATATCGGCCGCCTGATCCTCGAACGACAGTATCGCTCCGGATGGGGAGCAAAAATAATCGACCGGTTGGCGGGCGACTTGCGCGACGCATACCCCGATATGAAAGGGCTTTCGCCTCGCAACTTAAAATATATGCGTGCCTTCTGCGCCGCTTGGCCGAATCGAGCAATTGTGCAAGCACCTCTTGCACAAATCACCTGGTACCACAACATCGCGCTGCTCGAGAAAGTCTCCAGCAAAGCCGATCGTCTCTGGTACGCCCGTGCCGCCATTCAACATGGCTGGAGCCAATCCGTCCTAGTGATGCAGATCCAAAGTCGCGCCCATCTGCGCAATGGGAAAACGGTCAGCAACTTCAATTCGACTTTGCCGCCTGCAGAGTCGGATATGGCAGCACATGTCTTCAAGGACCCGTACTTGTTTGACTTCTTGGGCACCGCCGATCCAAGGCGAGAGCGCGAAGTTGAGCAGGCCGGTCCAAGGACAAAATCGTTGTCGAGTACGCGCTCCGTAACCTAAAACGACCGTTAGGTGTAGCTGAATGGGAGACCGCGATTATGGAGAAACTGCCTGGTGATCTGCAGGCGAGCTTACCGACGGTGGAGGAAATCGAGGCAGAATTGGGTAGCCTGCAAGACGAATGAATCCGCACAGCCGTCTGCGCGGCGTCGGCCATGGTTGCAACCACGGCCGGCACCTAGCCACCACTCGACCCCACCCTGATCCGCCGATACTTGACTCCTGCATCGATCAATCAATCGGCTCCAAACGTCTGGGGCGTCACCGTGACCCTGCCCGCAAGTATGTCGGCGACACTGACCAACGGAAAACCGACGGTGATGGACTTGCTCTGCTGCCAGGCATCCACGATTTCGTCACGCAACTCGGCGGCGCCGGCGGCTAGCCGGGCGGTGACGAGGGCAACCTCAGCTGGCTTCGCGCTTTGGTAGTTGTCATTGCCGGAATCCAGCGCCGCCTGGTAGGTGGGCACGACCTGAGCAAGGGTTTCCCCCAAATATAGGGGTACGCGTTGCTCCATAGTGGTCACGCCGCGATCGGTGTATGGACGGACCGCCGCCGCCACCTTTCGGAAGTCGATGAAATTGCGCACGAACGAGCCTTCAAACGGCGAGTGAATTGGCGCGGTGGTATAGCCGTTGGGATTGGGGAAGCTGCCCCAGCCGTTGAAATGGACGGAGACGTGCATGGGTTGGCTGGCATCGGCTACGAAGTGGCTCCAGTAGCCAATGTCACGGATGATGAGTTGTTCGCGCAGTGCCAGATGAAAACGAAAATATTCGCGGTCCGATTCCTTCACGGCCGAGTACAAACCCGCCTTAAAGGCGCGCCACATCCCGAAATCCTTACGCAACTGCTGAAAGCCGTCGAGGATCTGATATGGGAGGTATCCCCCGAGGTACTGGGTCTGCGCCGGCGACCCGGTGCGTTGCGCGGTATCGAAGGCTTCGCGCGTCAGCGGCAGGCCTGCCAGCGGCACCACGCCGCCGATGACGACACCACTGTCGTCTATGTCGATGAAGTGGCCCGGGTCGCGCTCCGCATCGTGCACTGTGCGCGCTGTAAGCAGGCTACCGGTGCTGCTCACGCCGGTGACGATGCCGGTGGTCTTTGATTCGTCCGCCTCGGGACCCAACTCGCCGATTACCGCCAGCGCCAGATCGTTGCGGACGAAGAAGGGGATTTCGTCCGGGAGCTTGTCGATGGCAATGCGGCTAATTTCCACGTGACCGGTGTGGCCCCAGGACCAAGCGTGACACGAGGCGAGGATCATGCACACACCGGTCAGGCCGCTGATGAACCTCGGCGTTCGGATCTTTGCAGTAATCGACATGGGTGCTCCTGAATGTAAAGCGAGAGGAGCAAAGTTAGGTCGACTGTGTGAAGGCGGGGTTACAATGCGAAGCGCCCTCGTTCCTCAGTCAAACCCGAGACAACCTCGATCCACCTCCCGCCCCCCGGCTCGCCAACCGGTGGGAGGCCAGCGACGCTTGACCCGGACCTTGGGTCATACCCTATGAAGAGTTCGTGGGCGTACCTCGCAGGCGCGCTAGCAGGCGAGCTCGGATGACGCAGCCGCATCGTGCATCCGAGCTTCGTCCGTCACGCCGCCTTCCTGAAATCTCCAATCTGCGCATCCAGCGCGCGTTTGAAGGCAGGCCGCGCTGTGCAGCGTTCCACATAGGCTGCAAGACGCTTGTCGCTGGAGACGATATCGGTGTGATTGAGGCCCCGCAGCACCGTCGTCATCATGAGATCGCCGGCGGTAAAGCGGTCGCCGCCGGCGCCAAGCTGGGCTGAATCGTCTCGTTTCCCTATATCTAAGACGCCCCACATCGCCCTGTTTCGACAGCGACGCACGATTAAATGTCGCAACGGCGTTCAAGGTCCCACCGCAGTCCGCTGGGGCCTGCCCCCATCGGCGCGCGGGCCCAGCCGCCGGTGCAGCTGCGTTCGTGCCAATTGCAGGGCCAGCGCCGCAGAGCTGTGCAGCTTGGCCATTTGCAGCGCCGCCATTTCCAGCCGCCGCAAGACACGGGTGTCGAGGCGCCGAACCGGCGGTTCTTTGCGGAGGGAAACATCGCGACTGCGGGAGGTTGACTAACCTCTGAATATCTTGCCGGCCGGATCACCGTGAGACTTGCCGGCGTGTAAGCCGCCGAGCGTGCTTTACACTACGTCGCGCCGGTGGGTGAGAAGGATGAGTATGTTTCGCGCACCCTGCGTCACATCCTACAGGCCGACTAACCCCTAATACCCGACTACTGCCGCGACGTCGCGGGATATCTCAGCATCCACTCGAAAAAGTTGACCGCGAGCCGTATGTCAGCCGCCACGCGCAACACCGTTTGACGACACCCCCAGATACAGCCCCTCGAGATCTTGGGCTTTGCCATTCGAACCTCGTCATATCCAACTCCAGGAGGCCGTGAAAGCGGGCCACTTCGGGGTGTATTGCGCAAGCCACAGCCATCCTCGCTCGCACAACTGTGAACCTGGGCCAAGCGTGCAATTTTTGGCGGCCACGCGTGTACAAATTACGTTTACGCGCGTACTTCGCAGACTGTTGATACACGCGCGCGATCCGCTCATCGGGGGCGTAGAGCGCCGCGCGCCGCAATTTTTGCGGCGATTGGCTGCGATGAAGAGATTTCAGCCTAAATAATAACGTTAAACGAAGTGTCTCCAAGTGGAGACGCACTGTAGTGTTGGTCTTCGTGAACACGCGCTACACACAAACTTCATTACATTCGCATGCGAGGTTTGCACCGTAAAGGCCCAAACCTGAACGGGTTGGCTGCTAAACGGTGCATGCGACATGCATCTCGCGCTATCTAACTTGTTGCATGGTCCGCGTTGCCCACTGTACTCTTCGGGCCGTGTGAGCAGCGCGGGGTGGTCCGGTCCATGGCTCAGCTCGTTGGTCGACGGCAGAGCGCGTGATGTTGGTACGGAGTGGAATGGATATTGCACTTCACCAATCATCCGCAACGAATCACCCGCAAGCTAAAACCGATGATGCGAGAACGGCAACTGCCCGATTACGCGGGCCGGCACAGTGCAGCCTGAGCTTTCCGCGGACGGCGCGTAACCGCCTTGATCGGATCAGTTTTCCGAAATTTGCCCGGGGTTGGGAGCCACATGAAATCGACAGTGAATTGCAGAGTGATGGTAGCGAGTCTTCTGGCTCTCAATGGGCTGGTACCCAGTGCCGGCGCGAAAACCATCGTGGTGGACTCGCTCGATGCGGCCGCTCTCGTCAGGCCCGCGAGTCATTTCGCCATGCGGAGCCTTGCAGAATCACGTTCTGACGCAAAGCTCAGACCCATTTCCGCCACCATTGGCGCGCCGATACATACCGCACGGCTGCGAGATCCGGGGGACGGTGCGCACCTGATAGCTCCCGTCCAACAGAGTGATTTTCGGGCAATGCTGCTCGTCGCTGCGGTTCTCGTCGCTCAACAGTTGAGGCGCAAGCATCGGTCACTAAAGCAATCCCTGATTGCCGGATGAGGCCCGCAGCAGGTAGGCGTTCGTCATTCGACCTCCGCCCGTCACCGAAGGGCGTGAGATCTCGATGCATCTGCCGAAGGACAGGTTTGAATGCCGTACATGTCGAGGCACAATGATCCCGCTGCGAACGTCACGGCAAACGATCCGTCCGCGGTCTTCGTCGTCAAATCGCTGCTGTACCCGCTCGCGACGGTTGTAACTTTATGCGTGTGCGTGTCGTGGTGGCGCGGGTATCCGGTCGGACCGTACTTCCTCCTCGGGGTCCTGGCTTTCATTACCGCGGCGGAATTTCTGGATGTCGCGCCTCTGGCAGGCAATCACAGCCGCTCCTGGGCGCTGCGCCTGTTTCTTGACATCTCGCTGCGCTGGAGCCTGGTCGTCACGTTCATCTGGGCCCTGCTCTATTTGTCCGGCCTGTCTGCGCAGTATCGGAGCCACATAGTGCTGAGCTGGGCGCTTCTGACTCCCGCCGTTCTGTGGGCCGGGGAGATAGGAGCACGTTGGGTGCTCGTGCGTGCGGGCGAGCGCGGGAAGCCTCGGCGCAAGGCCGTCATCATCGGCCTGACTGATCTCGGAGCGAATCTCGCCGACAGGCTGGTCGAGGACGCGTTGCTGCGCACGGACGTGCTCGGCTTTTTCGAGGACCGACACCCGAGCAGGCTTACCGCCCGCACGTCTCACCCTATTCTCGGAACTTGCAATGATGCCGCCGAGTTCATCGCACGGCATGAAGTCAGCGTCGTGTACATCACCCTGCCGCTGTCGCGCGATCCTCGGATCATGAATCTGTTGGAGACCTTCCGCGACTGCACGGCCTCGATCTATTTCGTGCCGGACTTGTTTGGATGCAGTCTGATCCAGGCTCGTTTCGACCAGGTGAGTGGTATTCCGTTGGTTGCCGTGCGCGAATCGCCCTTCTACGGGATGCGAGGGGCCGCGAAGCGCCTCGTTGACATTGCTGTCGCCGGATTTTGCGTTGTGCTGCTCGCGCCCGTTCTCGCGGCCATCGCGCTGGGCGTGAAACTGACCTCCGCAGGGCCCGTTATCTTCCGGCAGAAGCGCTACGGCCTCGACGGTAAGGAAATCGTCGTCTACAAGTTCAGGTCAATGACCGTCACGGAAGACGGCAAGAACACCTACACCCAGGTTTCACGCCACGACGCTCGCGTGACGCCGCTGGGTGCTTTCCTCCGTCGTATGTCACTCGATGAGCTGCCTCAACTCTTCAACGTACTGGAAGGCAGCATGAGTATCGTCGGACCCCGGCCGCACGCGATCGCGGTGAACGAGCAGTACCGGCGGCTCATACCGAGCTACATGATCCGCCACAAAGTAAAGCCTGGCATTACAGGCTGGGCCCAGGTCCACGGCTACCGGGGCGGCGATGACCTCGATCTGATGACCAAGCGGGTGGAATACGACCTCGACTACCTGCGCAATTGGTCGCTGGCGCTTGATTTTGCGATTCTTGTTAGGACTGTGGCGATTGTATGGCACGACTCGAAGGCATATTGACGCGGCGAAGGATGCCGCTGCTCGCGCAGGTAAGCGCAGCCGCGTGCATCGCGGCCCTGCTTACCAGCTGCAACCAGCATGCGGGGCCTGAACAGAGCACGCAGGTCGTTGCCAAGGTCAACGACAACGAGATTACGCTGGGCGAGCTCCAAGCCGCCGTAGACGCCAGCGGAACCGACACCAACACACTGGTGGATTCCTTAATAGACGAAGAGTTGCTCGTGCAAAGCGCCTTGGCGAATCATCTGGATCACGACCCGACAGTTGTTCAGCAGATCGAGCGCGCCCGGCGACAGATTCTCGCGCGCGCTTACGAAGAGCGCAGTGTGCTGCCGCACACTGAGATCGGCGCTGATGCCTACCGGGAGTATTACCGTACCAACCCGGCACTGTTCGCGCAGCGGCGGACCTATCGAACGTTGACCTTCAGCATCGCTCGCGCCGAGTTGACCGACGCCCTGCGCAATGCACTCGATCACGCTCGGTCGGCCATCGAAGTCCGCCAGTTGCTTGACCGGCGTCGTGTCGGCTTCGAAGCCGTCGAAACCACGCGTCCGGCGGAGGAGATTCCGCTCGACATACTGGCCCAGTTGGCACAGGCCGCAATCGGCGACGTGCTGATTGCCGCTCCCGCGCGAGAGCCACACGCATTGCTGATATGTGTTGTCGATATGCAGGATAGTCCAATCGATTTTGAGCAGGCCCGCCCACAGATCACCCAACATCTGACGGACGCACGCAATCGCGAGATCGTTGCACGATATATGCAACGCGCCCGGTCGCAGGCAAGAATCTCGTACACGGGCGCTGGGGCTGTGGCGGCGTCCGCCGGCAACGCCGACAAACGGGAAGCATCCGCCCTTGAGTAGTCATTTGGGGCGCCTGACCGCAAACAAGTTCCGCGCGCTGTTGTTGTGGCTTTTGTCGGCAGCAGCGCCGTTGTTGGCTGCAACCGGCACCGTCCCCGCAGACTATCGTCTGGGATCTGGAGATCTGCTGCACATCACGGTATCCGGGTACGCGGAGATGGTGACGGATGTGCGTGTCAGCGAGACCGGCAACATTACTTATCCGTATATCGGAGAGGTCCATGTCACCAATCTCTCCACCCACGAGGCGGAGCAGATCATTGCGCAAAAACTGGGCGATGGAGGATTCATCCGGCAGGCCCAGGTCACCGTGCTGGTGTCAGAGTATCAAGGTCAGCGGATATCCGTCATGGGACAGGTGGAGAAACCCGGGAAGTATCCGCTGACCGCGAGCGCGAAAGTCATGGACCTGCTGGCTGAGGCCGGCGGGACCGTTCCCTCGATAGCGGCCGACCAGGCCACGCTGTTACGCAAAGACGGCAGCAAGGTGGCAATCGATCTGCAGTCATTGTTCGACGGTGATCCACGGCAAAACCCGCCGGTCAGCGGCGGCGATACCATCTTCGTGCCGCGAGCGCCTCAGTTTTATATCTACGGAGAGGTACAGAAGCCAGGAATGTACCGTCTCGAACGCAACATGACCCTCTCCCGCGCCATCTCCGCGGGCGGCGGCCTGACTCCGAAAGGCTCGGAGCGCCGCGTCGCACTGAAGCGCCGCGATGCAACCGGCAAGGAGCGCAGTATCTCCGTCGACAGCTCCACGACGATCATGCCCGACGATGTGATCTTGGTTAAACAAGGTTGGCTCTGAAGCGGCAATGGGTACGAAACAATGAAGTTGACGCAATTGTTCGGAGTTTGCTGGGCACGCCGCCGGCTCTTCGTTTTCGTGTTGGCCGGCACCGTCGGTGCGGCTACCGCCTTCAGCTTGTTGAAACACAAGACCTACGTTGCTGAAGTCGAGGTGCTGGTGGATGCGAAGAATACCGACCCGGTGACCGGCAGCCCCTTGCCCCAGCAGCTGCAGTCCAGCATCCAGGCGACTCAGACGGATGTGATCTCGAGTCGTAACGTTGCGCTCAAAGTCGTCGACCGGCTGCAGCTCGCCGCGGATCCGGACACGAAGCGTGAGTTTGCGGAAGATCAGGACGCGGCGACTGGCTCGATCCGCGATTGGCTCGCGGACCGGCTGCTCAAGAAGCTGACTGTCCGATCGTCGCGGGATAGCAACGTCATCAGCCTCGCTGTGGAGGCCGGCGCTCCCCAGCAGGCCGCGCGCATCGCCAATGCATTTGCCGACAGTTATATCCAAACCAGTCTCGAGATGCGCATCGATCCGGCCAAGCGCCAGGCGGTCTGGTTCGACGATCAATTGCAAGGACTGCGTCAGGCTTTGCAAAACGCCCAGCAGCGCCTGTCCGATTACCAACAGAAGAGAAAGATCGTCGGCACGGACGATCGGCTGGACGTTGAAACCTCCAAGCTGAACGAGCTCGCCAGCCAGCTGGTCATCACCCAGAGCGCCATGTATGACGCCGAGAGCCGTCAAAAGCAGATGACTCAGGCATTGCAGAACGATCGGCTGGAGGAACTGCCGGACGTCCTGGGTAACACGCTCCTGCAGAGCATGAAAGCGGACCTGGTGCGAGCCGAAGGCCGGCTGGCGGAGGTAGCGCAGAAATACGACAGAAACCACCCGGCAAACGTCAGTGCAACCGCGGAAGTGCAGACTCTTCGGAACAAGCTGGCTGCAGAGCTCTCGACCGTAAAGGGATCGATCAATCAGGCCGCGCAGTTGGCACAACAACGTGCCGCGGAAGGGCAGCGCGCACTGGACACTCAGAAGCAGAAGATCCTGGAATGGAAGCAGCAAAGAGACGGGTTGGACGTGCTCAACCGCGAGGTGGAGAACGCACAGCGTGCATACGACTCCGCCATGCAGCGCACGAGCGAATTGCGGCTGACGAGCCGGCTCGACCAGACCAACATCGCCGTCCTGAATCCGGCTACTGCGCCGGTCAAGCCGGCGGCGCCCAAAGTACTTCGCAACATCGTTTTGGCGGCGCTGGCAGGAGCGATATTGGCTGTCGGCGCGGCTCTCGGGCTGGAGCTGATCGACCGCAGAGTGCGCTCGAGCGCAGACCTGCTCGACCTGGAGGGCGTGGTGGTGCTCGCAGAAATACCGGGCCTGAGGCTGTCAAAGCCAGTACGTGCGCTCCCCCGTAGGGCGCGGACAGCGGCCACACCGACGGTTCAGCCCGCCGTGTGATAACCACAACGGAAACATATTCAGCATGAACAGTGTTATTCGCCAAAAGAGAGGACGAGATGCGTTCGCGCTGTCCGAGGAGTCAGTCGCGGCCGACCAACGAAGCGACGCCTTGATTGGCAGACTGCTGCTCGACGCCGGCAAGCTCACCCAAATCGAGGTGAATCGCGTGGCCGTGGCACAGCGGGAGAAGAACCTGAGCTTCGGTGAGGCAGCTGCGCGCCTGGGCCTGGTCAGCAAGGAGGATGTCGCCCGGGCCCTTGCGCAGCAATTCCGGTATCCCTATGTCACAGGACCGTCGAATCTCGATCGAACATTGGTCGCGGCGTATCGGCCGTTCAGTGCAACAGCCGAGGCGCTACGCGAGCTTCGGAGCCAACTGCAACTGCGCTGGTTCGACGATCAGCGCAGGCCTCTGGCGATAGTCTCACCCCGCAGGCGCTCGGGCTGCAGCCGTCTCGCCGCCAACCTGGCGATCGTGTTCTCGCAGCTTGGCGAACGGACCCTCCTCGTCGACGCAAACTTTCGCCGACCATCGCAGCAAGCACTGTTCGGTGTACAGCAGGGTCTCGGCCTGTCCGACTTCCTCGCTGGACGGTGCCGCCTGGGTGACGCTCTCACGACCATTCCACCATTCGAGCACCTGAAGCTGCTCTGCATGGGTACGCAGCCACCCAATCCGCAAGAGTTGTTGGGCCAGGGGACATTCCAGTACCTCCTGGAGATCGCTCCGGCGAATTTTGACGTAGTCATCATTGATACCCCGCCAATACTCGAATATGCGGACGCGCAGATCATCGCCGCCGCCGCCGGTGGCTGTCTGCTGACCGCGCGCAGGCATCTGACACGGCTGGCCGATGTTGAGCGCGCCAGGGAGAAATTCGAACCGGCACGGGCGGTGTTGGTCGGCACGGCAATCCTGGGGTGAATCAGGGATTCGGATGCAAAGGCTCTCCATGACAATTGCGGACGCCGCAGCGCCCCTGCCGGCGACCGACTATCCGACTCACCGGACCGGGTGGCTGCGCAGGAACGCCACCACGTTGATGTGCGCCATGTCCATCGTATGCGCTACCCTGGTATTGAAGTTTTCGATTCCACCGTTCGGCGAACGTGGCATCAGCATTTCGCTGTTGCTATTGCCCGCGGTTGCTCTGCTGGGCTTTGCCATTCGGGCGCTGGGCATAGACGCTACCCGGCTGGCGATCTTTCTGCTCCTCACCGGCGCACTGAGTGTGATATCGCTGTTTGGCGTCGCCGCGTTTTCGATCAGCTCCATGGCGATGTTTGCAGTCGTCCATCTGCCGTTCATCTTCGCTGCCAAGTCGGCAGCCGAAGGTGTCGCCCATCCTGACCTCGAGGCGCGGGACCGCGTCGCAACGAGCATCCACGGATGGTTCCTGAATCTCGCTCTCGTTCTCGGCTTGTGTGGCATCGCGCAGTTCTTCCTCCAGACCGTCATCGACGCCCGGTTTCTCTTTCCGATTGAAAACTTCGTCCCCAGCTCTTTCGTCGTTCAGCATTTCAACAGTCAAGGC
>Ga0307511_10000125_pt1 | contig 69930 bp, 89 predicted proteins | sample 13_EM_MG_FD_200266 | JGI IMG/M metagenome (GOLD analysis project Ga0307511, IMG submission 200266) | Populus trichocarpa ectomycorrhiza microbial communities from riparian zone in the Pacific Northwest, United States - 13_EM | ecosystem: Host-associated > Plants > Roots > Unclassified | place... | reverse complement strand
GACGTCCGAGAGGCCCTGATCGGTATGATGTCGTTGCACCGCTGTCGGCCGTACGAGCCGAACTCCGTAATCGAATAGGAAGGGGCTGAAGATGGCTCGAACGGAATTGCTCGACCCACGCCTACTGATAGGATGAGAATTTGTGCGGGGATCCGTCCGAGTTGAATGCCCGTCCTCAGAGAGCGTCTTGGAATCCGACAAGGCTTTTGAGACCCCGGGGCGGGATTCCAGTAGCTCCTCGATATGTTCCGTCTCCGACTGGATCGTGGGCAAGCCTTCCATCGGGGCGTCGTGAACCGTGACTGAGGGGGTGGGGACGACTTCTTCCTTGTTTTCATCCAGTAAACTCGAGGGCAGTTCTGCAGGGTCGCTCTCTGCCGCGGCGGCAATCGCCTTCCGTAAACCACCCATCCACACCTCTTTCTCCTTCTGGCAAGCGGCGGCGAACTGGAAATGGTGGCCGTAACCAGTGGCGTGGAAGGAGTACGGGAAGGACCCTATGACAATTCACCGTTGGGTTAAATCTCTGGGAGTTTTATGAATAGGGCTAGAACTCACCATCCTCATCATTCAGATCAAACACGTCGAAGTCCTTGAGGGGAAACCAATGCTGAGGTTCGTAGGCCTTGCCCTTCCCAACCCTGACAAGCGCCAGGTAGCCCTGCTCGTACAAAAACGCGCCGAGGTACTTCGCCTTCGTCATGGTGCTTGTTGTGGGTCGATGATAAATTACGTCCAACGCACCGCTCATCAAACAATTCCCCAGAGTTGTCAGAAACTCTGAGGTTAGTTGAGGATGGGGAGATGAAGAATACGATCCAACGGGCGAGGGGACAATACGAGAAGCGATGAGGAGGGCTTTCCACCGATCTTCGTGTTTCCGTCGGTCATCGTTGACAGAATTGACAACTTCGCGCATCGCCTCACACGCACGGCTGACCAGGGACTCCGTTTGACCCGTGCTGAATACCTCCGCGTGATCGAAAGTTGTATCCAAGTCCACACCAGGGTTAGGATGCGAGTGATCTGACCCTCCCTCCGGCCACTGCTGGGATTGTGGGTGACTGGGGACACGACTCTTTAATTGGTCCAGGAGAAGGTGGTACTTGCATATCCTTTGTACGGGTTTGATCATGTGGTCCAGGAATTCTAGTCTAGGGGGTTGGCCGTGGTGGTTGTGGCGGGATGAAAGATGCGCTGGAGCGGTGTTCGCTCTCGAAGGTTTCGACGCCATGAAGGATTGTGGCCGTTTGTTCTTGACCGTTAAACTCCTCGCTACCGAGCCTCCCTGAGAACTGGGATTCGAATCGTCATCCAACCCGAGCTGAACCGCGGTGCTGGTGCTAGGAACCGGCAGCGAATCACACCGGTGGTTGTCAAGCAAACACTTCCTACACCGTTTCTCCCAAACCTCCCAATCTGCTGGAGACACCCTCCTTGCACGTTGAACCAATTCGACGGCCTCGGAATGCGTCGAGCAGAAGGACTGGTAAAGCTTGAAAGATTGGGCCTGTGATCGGGTTAGCCATCGGTGTGACGTAAGTTCATGATGAAAAATGAGCGGAATGAAGAGAATTATGGAATGAAGTAGAAATTGAAAGCTTACGCGGTCAACAAACATTGAGACAATGATCTGAATCGCAAGTTCTAGGGTGTCGTGCCTCGGCATATCCACGTACGCGTACTCATCCTCTGTGTCGAACCGAAATTTGGATCCCAAGGGAGTTAAAGCTTCCTTCAGGTCGTCAACGAAGCGCTCATGGAAAGTGAGGATCTCGCTGGAATTTCGACAGAGCAGTTGGAGGTCTTCCTCCGTGAACATGGGACGGGTGAACGACAGTTCCTTCTCGATCTCGGCGCGATCGGTGACTCCAACACTTTTTCGATGATCAGTGTCAGGTGATTGGACAGGTGAGGGAGTGGAATTTATGGGCTGTCCCTGTGTAGGTCCTTGGATAGGAGCGGAATTAAAAGTAGAAGGAGAGGGAGATGGTGTTTGCTTGTAAGATGAGGTAGAGGTTCCAAAGTAAGAGGCAACAGAGCGAGAGGTAACTGCGTGGTGCAGCTGTTGTAAATATACCTGGAAAGGGGGGTTAGTACAGACCCCCAGATGGGAAAAAGTAGCGCATACATTGACCAGAATCCGCAAATCTTGGAGGTATTTTGATTCCGTCTTCAACAATTCCATGAGAGCGTGGTACCGCCTCAAATCATCATACCTCTCCAACTTTTTTGCCTTCGCAGCCGCCTCGCGTTTTTGCAGCTGCCCAGATGGGTCGTCTTCATTATCAGGTCCCAAAGTAAACGATATCCGAGTCGATTTCGTCCGGGGTCTTGGCGACTTTGGCGTCACTGAGGCCCGCGGGAAAACGGTCGGAAAGTCTACCCCTCGAGGTGGGGTGTCATCCGCGGGGGAGGGCGAGGGCGTTTTGGCAATAGGGATGCCATCCAGAACGATAAAAGCTTTGAGAAAGCTAGGGGATGGTGGAGAGCCGGAAATCTGGCCAGGGACGAAGGGTGAGAGATAGGAATTTGGCAGTGTGGCTGATCTGAGCCGATTTTGTGTGTTGGGGTGGTCCTCCGGCAGCGGTACATGTAGCCGGCTGAGGGTAGATCTCGATCGTTTATGTATTACTCCTCTACCGGAGTTCTGGGTCGAATTCGAAGGGAGTGCATTTGGATTTAGACTCGCGCTGGAGGTTGACGGGGCCGCGGTCGTGATTGCAGGGGTAAGGACGGGAGAGGCGAGAATTGGAGTTAATGGGGTGAACTTGAATGGGGAGGCGAACGCTCCACGGGCACTTCGTATAACTTCATCCTTGCTCTGCGTATGTACACCGTTTGGGTGGGGAGTGGGATGGTCGGAGAGTAGCTGTAGTCGTGGAGCCGAGGGTCTTTCGAGCAGCGTCGGTGCAGGGATCGAATGGACTTCAGTTGCCATACCACGGACACAGTTAGCTACAAACCGTAGAGGCTATAGGTTAGGGTATTGCGGGCAAGAGTGAAGTGAGATGCGAACTTTGTGGGAGGAGCCCGGGGCCGTGGTCCTCAATGCGGGAGGTTCGTTAAGCGAAGCGGGTACCTTGAGGCTATTGAGCGTGGCAACAAAAATAGCAACGCGGTGGGGGACCCGACGGTAGATTATGCGGGGGTGGAGGATATGTACGGGTGTTTAATCTCGTTGGATTGAACAAGCACCAACAAGAGACGAACTGGCGAACCTCCTCTCGCCTTGCGGATCGCAGCAGAAAAACGTCGGGGAGGACGAGCAGGACGTGTCTGTCGTGGAAGCGAAGGAAAAGAAAGAGCGTGCGAGCGTCGAGCTCGTTGGCGAAACGGGGCTGCCAGAGAGGAGAACGTTCGAGCTACGTTTGACATGATTCCCCTCAACCGGTCCCCGGCACGTGCCTTCGACAGGCACTAGGAAAATCCCGAGTCAAGCGTGGCTTGGAAGCAACCCTGGTGAATTTCAGAATCCTCGAGGTAAATTTCGAAGCTGATAGTCTGCTCCAACGAAATTGGAATATCGAGTATATTACTGAATTGCCCGGGTGCACTTGCAACCGTACCGTGGGTCGCAAAACCCCAAATGCTCCCCGCTGGGTTGAACAAACGTACGACCTCCAGGATGAAAGCAATCACTCATTAGATAGCACCACACACTTTTTTGACACCCAGCACCAGGACACTGCCAGTGACGTTGAACCCCAACAGAAAGCTTGACGTCGGCAGAATCCCCCATCTCGGGTGGCGCTACCCGACCTAACCGGCGGCTGACGCTGGACGGTTTGCGGTCCCTGCCGATCCCCACAAACAAGTTTTATAACAATGAAAGGCGCTGGGAAATTTCCCACAGCGCCCGAACCACACTGATGACAATGTAACCTTTGTACATCTACCAGCACATCATAACAGCAGAAACGCGAGAGGAGAAAGAAAAATGCGACCTGGAAACCCGTCTCTCGTAGTAATCCCACCCTATACACCATCAGCGCCAAGGTAAACGGTTGTTCCTGTAAACAAAATCCGAATGAAGAAATCAAGCCCACATCTACCGGCAGCTCGGCTGTCGTCTGGCTCCTGTGCGACCCCCAGTCTATAGGGTATCAGTAGAGGTCCTTCGCATCGTCCGCGCGCGGCACGAAGATGTAATTCTGGGCCTCTGCATCTCGTTGCCGTTCCATCTCTTTGTCTAGGAATGCGCAAAGAAGCGCAATCTTGTCGTTGGTAAAAACCCTGAACAGGCCCTGGTTTCCTGGTGGACTGTTCTGTACCGAGTTTAGGCATCAGTTCCTCCGCGATACCGTGGCTGAATGGGGGGAGGAGGAAACCAGCCACTCACCTGCGACGGCTGTTCCGAAAACCGTTCTACCCCCGGTCGCCCGAGCGCAGGAACACCTGTGGCAGAAAGATGAACGAGTTCTGGAAGTTTTCTGATCGCGTGGTGTATTGAATCCAACGAGAGACCATCGCAATGTGAAAGGTGCAGTCGCTCCAACGTCGGTGTGTGCTCGGCAAGGAAGAAGACTGCATTATCTGTCAACTGGGGCAGTTGAACGAGACTAAGTCTCCGAAGCGATGGCAGTGTCGCCAACTCCAATACAGCCATATCGCCGAGATTGCTGCAAACTGCAGATGAAAATGATCATGACCGTCTATATGTATCTTTAGAACCGTGGAAAACTCACAATTCACGTCAACGGACCGAAGACGTGTGCACGCCCTTACCAGTCGAACCACCCCAATGTCGGTTATCTTGGACACGTGGGCCATGGCAAGCACCTCCAGGTTCTCCCCAAGCGTGCAAATAGAATCAATCGTCTTGTCCGTCAGATGCGCGCATCCGGATATGGTGAGTGTCTGAATCTTGGTCGCGTTGGAGATGATGCCGGCCATTGCGCCATCCGTGATTTTGGTACAGTAACCCAAATCCAGGACGCGAAGGTTGTCGGGTGAATAGGCGGGAGGTAGAATCAATGGAGGGAAGAGTGTTGTAGACCCAGGGAGAGATTCCTTCTCATCCTCAGGTGAAGGTTGCCAATACGGTACCGAGGTGTTCTCGTCCACGTATGCAGGGAAAGCGTGTGCTGTGAGCTGTTTGCATCTCGTCAACTTCAACCGCCGGAGTTTCCTTGTGAATGTCCAAACATCCCTGATCGACATGGCGGTTAAGCCTTGGCATGAATCCAATTCGAGCTCGGACAGCCTGGGACATGACTTGACGAGGGCAGAAATTGCAGAGTCTGTGACGCCAGGGACACCGCTCAGCCTAATCCACTCCAACGTCGTGCATTTGGCCGCGAGCTCCAACACGCCCTCGTCCGTAATACGGCTACACCCTCCGAGGTCCAACCCACGTAGTTTCGTAGCAGTTGCAGCGAGGATTATGATCGTCCGATCCGAGGTGTCTTCTATTCCGGACAATTGCACGACCTCGAGGTTGACGCAGCTCGGGATGACCGAAGCGATTTCTTCGTCGGTGATGTCTGTGTAGTCGCCGGTTGGGAAAAGGATGTGCCGGACCCTCTCGAGTTCGTCGGGGCCGGGAAGCCTGGACACGACCTTCATGGCCTCGGGGATGGGGTTTCTTGGATGGTGTGGACGTAATAATTTCATGCCCCGTCGGAGGCTGAGCCGCTTAGCGAGCGGGAGGGGTGACATCGCCGAGAACTTCATCGTCTTCGCCGGGCCAACGTATGGGTTTGGGCTTGTGTAGTCGAATTGGGTGAAGTGGAGAAGTGGCACCGAGTGGAGGCCGGGGGACATGCGAGGGGTTCAGGACAAGATTATCGGCTGCATCGTGTGCAGTGGGTGGCCAAGTCCGTGGAAGCCGTCCGCCCGACCTTCTGATCCAGATCGCAGAGAAGGCAGGCAAGCTGCCGACAACCGCGCCCATCATCATGTCATCCCACTCGAACGTGTCCTCCACGAAAACGGTCACTCCCTCCACCTTCGGGGCAGGCAAACCAAACCAACCACCGCCTGGTCAGCCCTCCAGCAGAATCCCGGTCACCCCCGCCGTCCTCCGGGGCATCTTCGCCTCATCGAGAACCGTTTTCGAGGAACGGTCCATCTCGCGAGCGGCCTTCTTCAGGCAAGCCCTCTCCGATGAAATACCGCCCGTCAGGTCCACTCAGCGACCGCCTGTCTTGTATTTCTTGTGCTTGAATAGATTTTCGGCTTTCCTCGTCAGCTGTCTTGCCATAAGCCTGTCCGCCGCGCGAGGGAGAGTGTTGAAGAACAGTGTGGCTCTCCTCAGCGCACCAAACAAACAATGAATCCTCCCGCTTCCCACCTCCTCCCACTTTTTCTCCATTATCTACTCCAACCATCATTCGGCCTGCCGTTTTATATCGTTATTGATCAATCCAATCACCCCGAGAACACCTCCACAAACCCCCGCTGACGAGAGAGTACGGCCACAACCTTCGAAGAAAATTCAAACGCACTCCCACCATCGAACGCTACTAGGTCATCCAAACTACCATCGACGACGTTGTCCAAGCCAAGGATTTTCTCGATGTCGGTGCTAGCCAATGCGTAGGCCTGTTCGCGGCTGATCTTTCCATCCGCTTCCAATGCGCTCTGTTGGTCGGGATGAATCAGTGACGATTCATTTTCACGATAAAAAAGGTTCATACCCATGCCATATTGAACCGGGTGTTCCTTAGCTGCGAAGGGTATAGTCCCCTTCCAAGTCCGACCGTCACGTTATACGAAAGGAGGGTCGTAACATCAGTCTCCTTCGTGAGTGGTGGCCCATCGATGCTTCCCAGCAAGTATACGATCAGGAGCAAGTCGGAAGGGAAGTTCACCATGAACTCACACTCTACGCCCGCTCCACATGATCGGGAATGGACGTGGAGGGTCCAAGATGACGCCGATTTCATGGTCACCTGTGAAATGGACGTTTTGTTGAGGAAGGTTCCCTTCCTCCGGAGATGAACGTGAGGTCACCGAGCTCTTTCGCGATAAGATGGACCTCTAAACCGCCAACAAAGCTCATCCTCATCTTACTTCCCCACTTCTTCTCTACCTCCACCTTTAGTTCGATGAGGGTGGCCATAATATCCGCATTCAAAACACCAACAATGAATGGAATCTCTCCCTGAAATCCCCGCGTAAGCGAGGGCATAAGTTCTCTCGGATGCGATCATACCTTTGCGGCCTTCACAAACCATTCATTCGCTTCTGAGTCCTCTTCCGCGAGAAGAAGCTTCCGAAGTACAGCGATCTGAGTGCTAACGCTGGCTGGTAGTATTCTCTCGACCGCTACGTGAAGCGCAGTGATCCTTTTCACGATCGCACCTTCCTCCAAAGAGTTGGTCGCACCAAGCCTGAACGTCACCGAGAGGCCCCCGATGAACGGGACAGGGAATGTTTGAGGTGTATTACTGAGGTAAGTGGTCGAAGTCGTCACCCCTCCAATCCTGTAGGCCGACCTGCATGGATATGGTTGCAGAATCAGACCCAGGTCGGAATGGCGGAGGTCCGAGAAAATCCTACAGAGCATCCCTGGTCCCAAAGTTCAACGCATCGACTACTTTGATGAGACCGAGTTCGTCCCCAAAAATCTTTGGAACGTCACTGACGAGTGGGTCGAAACCTGGACCACCATCCCCGGTCGACTTTTCCGTGTGCACCTCCTCGATGCCAAGGATCGAGCCGAGTGTCGTAAAACCTGGCGAGATCGATCCACCGTGGAGGTTGATCTTCGTTACACCCTGTCCTTTGAACTGGCCAAGACACGCTTCGCCGTTGCGGTGGTGAGCCGTACAAACGATCTGACCACCCTCCACGACAATGACCCCAACCCCTTCGCCGAACTCACGTTTTGCGAGCCTAGTGGGGATCGTGGATTCGAAACGAAGGTCACTCTTGGTCCAAAGTTCCTTGACATGGGTGAATACTACAACACCAGGTCTCCTCTCCCCCTTGAGGGGAGGGAGGCCCTCCCACTTGATTACCTCCTCCATCTCTCTCTCCCAGTCCGGGGTTTTCGGTGCGTTATTCCGCCCGTCGTTTACCTTCACGCCATTGGCGTTCTTGACCTCCAAAATTCCATCGACCCAAACCATCTGTGGGGTAGCACCCAGCTGCAGGGGATGAGAGTCCCACAGGACGATATCAGCGTCATACCCCTGATTGATGTACCCGATACGGTGGCCCAATCCGATGACCGAAGCGGCGACAGAGGTCACAGACGCGATCGCAAGGTGGGATGGAAGAGAGAAGTAATGTGCTTGCTGAGCTTCAAACATAAGATGGCGGGCATTGAGCACACCGTGGTCAGACTAAGGAGGTGGCGTGAGCAAAAGAGGAGGGGTTTTGTTCATGGGATCACACCTTCATCACTACCTGGAAACCTTGGTCGGATAATATACGTGGAGCGAAGTCCGATTCTCTGTACGCTTCACGGGCCACGCTACGTATCCCCTTCTAGTATTGACCAGGGGAGTAACTCCTAACTTACTTTGAGACACCCGCGAAGAGGGCGATTGCAGGTGGCCCCCCATACCTTGACAGTTGGTGAGTACGTATACGAGGCACATGTTGTCGGACACCCACATCCTTTTCAAGAGGTCAGGGACAAGGTAGGCCTCAGCCGCATGGTGGAATGAGGCAAGAGGGAACTTGAACTCATTTGTCAACTAGAAAATCGTGATAAGCGGCAAGCACACGATAGGGGCCCGGAGAGTGCGAAAGGCATACCCTGACGATCCCATCCAGATCTACAGCTTCGTAGCAATGATTTGAAATCTATTTTCCAATCAGTACCCTCAGGGTAATTCCGAGGGAAGCAGGCTGGAAACCTTGACTCGTCCACGGAGGACGTCCACCAACATTTCCCACTGTAGGTCGTCCGGGAACGGCCTTGACCCCAGAACGGCCCACTCGCCCGCCTCCGCAAGGCGACAATATTCGTCTTGGGCATTTTTTAGTTTACGGGCTTGGTCGTAGGCGGATCGGAAGGTCCAAATGTGATCCATGCGGTTGCCCCAACGACCAAGGTTCTCCCCACATGCCTGCCTAAATTTATATCCTTCATATCCGCGGTCGTGGTATACGGGTTTTGCAGCCTACTTCATATGACGCCAGTGCGGGGACGTCCCGGGTTCGATCTTTGAACCGTTGTAGGAGTGGTGTGGCTCTAAAGCCATCGAGGAGGGACTACGCTCTCTCGTTCTCCTTGTTTTAATTATGAACGCTTGTCCACCTGAGGAAATTTGAGCGTTGACGCGACAGCGGGATCCTCGCACCAGCTCACCGATATTGTTCTGACTTCCTGGGAGGATTTGAGCAGTGGTAACACCTCCAGCGAGGACAAGGCGGAAGGATTCGTCATGCGTATTAAAGCCGTCGATACTCCTCATGTGGGAAGCGACCGGAGTTTGCCCCGTGGTTAGATCAATAGCACCTGTAGAGCGTGTTGTGAAAAGTCTAAAACATGACGAGAGTAAATAGTACGCACCCCAAAGAGTGGGGGCCGACATGACACCCATATGGTTATGAATGTCGACTGTGCCATTATCAGATAAGATTATGAAACAGTGGGCGCAGCCACCCACCCAGCCCTGGGGTTATCCAAGCTCCTTTCGCGTCATACACCTCAATAATTCGCGTTTCCGGTAGCATTTCGCTAGAAACGTGGCCAACAGCTTTGATAATCCCACCATCGAGCAGGATATCTCCTAACACGACGACCATGCCATTTCCTTCGCCCGTCCATATAGTCGCGTTTCGGATCAACGTTGGCTTAGTGCCAAGCTGGAACCTACCCGAGACATTCCTCGAATAAAAGTCAGCAGGTGGGCCTGCTGGGACTTTCAACGCTGCGCATGTCTGAAGGATTCTCTCCTGCTGCGCCGCTGTACTGAGTGAATTCGGGGTTTTGGAAGAAAAATTCCAGCTGATCCTCAACAAACAGCTCAAGCCTAAGAAGATGCAGGTTATCAACGCATTGAGGAGCCTGCCCCTGTTCTTCATGAGTGGCGGCTGGACGGGAATGAAAACGGTGTGATCGACCACTACTTCCCTTCCCACAACCACTTCCGTCATCCGAGAGACCAGCCCTAAACTGCTTTCTAAACCCGCTGATGGCCACTCCTTCCACCTTGACTTCCGACATCCAACGGTCGATACAACAAGCCGTTAACAACGCACACGTTGCCCTAAACAATCCAGGTGGAGCCGTAAAGGTCAACCAGAAGAAACGCAAAAGGGGTGGCAATGACGCCCACGACAGATCTACCTCCGCAGACAGCGAGGCGACTGGACGGAAGAAATCCAAGAAAAAGAAACCGCCTCCTCGGGATGGCTCCGCCGTTATGTCTCAGGACGCGGCGGTTGGAGGGTCTTCCGCACCATCCGAGCCACCGCAACTCGCAGAAAACCCCCTGAAAAAGAAGAAAAAGGGCAAGGGGCGTGAAACGGAGATACCCATAGACCCAGCCTTAACCGGGAACAGTGAAGGACCCCCTGATCCTCAAACAGTTGCTTTCATCCAGGCTTTGGTTGCCGCCGCAGACACTACTAATCCCCAGCTCACGCTTGCTCAGGTCCCACTGGACCAGCAGCTCGTCCATCCTCCTTTCGATCCCAACGTTCAGATGATGTTCCCAGGCCATTTCATGCCAATGGTGCCTGCTTTTTCGTACCATATGCAGCACGGCTTCGTCGATCCTGCCGGCTTAGTCAATGGTACACCCGGCCGGCCTTCACTACCTGAACTGGCCTCTCACGCAAATGAGGAGATCATGCGGACGCTGCAAGGTGTGGATCTAGCCAAGCTACAAGGAGTGCTACAGGTACTGGGTGATGCCGCTGCCGCTGCCGACCATCCCCCAGATATGCTCCATCTCCCCCCCGGGTTCCAGGGGATGCCACCACCTCCAGTCCTCCCTCCGACGAAACAAAACCCTGCGCAATCTCACACGATCCTCGGCCAACCTTCCAAAAGTAATAACCCTCCGCAACCTCCCGACTGGCAGCAGTTCGCGAATCCTGTGCATGCGGAACTTCTTGCTACAAAGTGGATGAATACCACCAAACTGAAGGAAATGGCTCAGACTGAAGGTCTGTTCCACATACAGATCCGCTTATACGGTAACACTGAGGGAAATCCAAGGGCTCATCTACAGGCAAGGGAAGTTTTCCGAGATAGAAGAATCCCTACTACGCAACGCTATCGAGAATTACAGAATGGTGGGTGGATGGTGGCTCCATTACACCCAAACTGCTGAGAACGGTGCACAGAGGAACGGGTTGACGCCAGAACAACTAAGCGAGGTTATCTTCGCCAAAGAAAAAACGAAGGATAAGGAGTTTTGGCAAGAAATTAGTACGTTACCCTGGGGCAGGATGTTTATCTTCACTTACCTGGAGGGTCAGCTACCGCGGTACCCCTTCGACCGATTGTGGCGGTCTATCACCACGTCAAGCGGGTATATCATCCCCTTCGCGGACAAGGGAAGTGGTCGAGTGAGCAGGATACACTGTTAGAACAGTGAGCGACCACTCCCCACCCCAGATTACTTGTTGATGATAAGCCCTCTCACGTTAGGTCCGTTGACGACCTAGGACAGCAATGGGAGAAAGTTAGCGCTCGTGTCGGGCGAACCGCTTCTGATTGCCGTGACCGATATCGCAACCACATTCAAGGTAGAGAACAGCGTAACACAGGTGCGACAGCAGCCCCGAGAAGTTCAAACATCGCTTTGGTACTAACAGCTGCCAGGTGTATGGTCGAAAGACGAGGAGGCCCAATTGACGGCGATCGTCAAGGAAATGATGGCGAAAGAAGGCAAAGATGTGGATACCGATATTTTCTGGGGGGTTGTCAGCCAGAAGATGGGCGGGAAACGCGGGAGACAACAATGTCGAAATAAATGGTGACCTAGTTACCCACATCTGCTTTGGTTGTGGTTGACGTGGTGTCCAGGACGGATTCCTTGAGCAACGCTCTCAAGAACGAGGGCGAGAAGCCAAGGTGGACTGCCCAAGACGCATACATTCTGATCCACAAGTACACCCTCTCCCCCAACGGCCAGTAACCTTTCACTCACGCACCGTTTCACAGGGTCAACTCCCTTGACGTTCGTCACGACTCCGAAATCGACTGGAAAACCTTCCCAGACCAAGATTGGAATATTTGGAGTCCTCATCTCCTCCAACGCCGTTGGACAACCATGAAAAGGAGTATAAAGGGTTACGAGACTATGTCCCACGCGGGTTAGTTCTGCTTGACTTTGACCCTAAATTCCACGACCTAACCTACGTATGGGACCACCCCCAGATATTTTGGATGTTTTAAGGGAGAAGAAGGCGAGCCACCTCCCTACATATTCTATCCACTCTCCCAAGAAAAAGTACAAGAGCGACGACATAATTGAAGATGATGAGGAGGATGAATCAACTCAAGCTGGCCCCAGCTCGTCCAAGAAGAAATAGCTCAGCACCTCGTCTGACTGACCTGGAGCCGGACGGGATGGAGGCGGGTTTTGAATCATCGAACGCCGGGCTCGCTCACCGCTTTGTTGGCATACATTAGGTATTTTCCAATACTTAGTTAGCTAATTTAAGGCATAACGGTATCCAAGCGGTATTCCGGAGGGATATAAAAGATATCAGAATAGATCAACTAGCCGTCTCTGCGGCGAAACTACAGCAGCAACCTTGCTCGACAGGTCAAACAGGCTGCCACCCTCAATCGCGACGAGGTCGGCATCCTCGTGGTCATGCTTGATGCCCAGTAGTTTGTCGAGGTTGGTAGATGCGAGGGCATAGGCCTGCTGTTGATTCACGCGACCGCTCGACTCCAAACCGGCCTATATACACGACCGCATCAGTGAACTTCCAGTGGGCCGTAGTCTGAGGATAGAACACACCCAAGTGAGGTCAAAGCGAGCGTTTTTGGCCATATCAGGCGTGGTGACACCGATCCCAACGAGCACACCGGCGCTTTGCAACTTGGTAATTGCGGTCTCAGACGAGATTGGAGGTCCAGGCAAACTATTGGGGGTTATAACAGGATAACCAATGATAGGGGAAAGATACGAACATTCTGCGGCGAGACCAGAGAGAAGGGAACGGTCGAGGTGGAGTAAGGATAATCCCCACGTTCGCCCTAGCTAAACGGCCCCATCAGCACCACAGCGGAGGGTGAGCATTTGGGATCGTCACACCGATATCCTCAGCAAGAAGGTGAGCCTCAGACGCCCCGCTAAACACGAACTTCATCGTAGAATCCTTGGTATCTTCCACCTCCGCCTTGAGTTTCAAGAGGGTCGCCATCACATCCGCGCTATCCACCCCTACAACAAGGGGTATCTCGCCCTAAGGGGAGAGAATTGAGTAGACGGCACAAGCATCAACAAACCCCCTTACCTCATTGACCTTTCTAAACCAGTACCCAGTAGCACTATCGCTGGTGACCCCCGCGTGCGAGCCGAGAAGCAAGTTTCGCAGAACCGCAATCTGGGTGCTAATGCTAACGGATCCAGATACCCACGGGGTTTGTATGGTAACATGCAACGCCGTGACCTCCTGGACGATAGCTCCATTCTCCAGAGCATGGCGGGCTCCAGTACGAATAGTAGCCGAGAGACCACCGATCAAACCAGAGTATGAGGCCAGAGAAGCGACGGCATATGTGACACCGGCCTCGTACGCGGTCCTAATCGCGAAGAGTTTAGATATGACTAGAACACCCTAGACGTTTCACACTTACAAAGCGCTCCTGGTGTGGAACAACAAAGCGTCCGAAGCTCTCTCCACTCCGCCGATATCCCCAACGATTTTCGGCACGTCACGGACCAACGCGTCGTACGGTTGGCCAGGCCCAGTCGATGCATCCTGCTCGATTTCCTGTAACCCCAAGGTCGAACCGAACGAAGTTAGACCAGGCGAAATCACTCCTCCTCGCAAATTCGTGTGCCTCGAATCCGAGCTCACGAACCCAGCGCAAGAGCCCGACGGGCCCACGCAAGTGACTTTACCCGAGTTCACAACCACGACCTGGTCCTTCGGGTCGAACTTCGTGAATCCTGGATTAAATTGCTGGACGATCCCATGCTCCGGATGTTTGACCCAAAGTTCCGAAACGTTCGTAAACACGACCGTATCGCGGAGCTGGGTGCCTCCAAGTGGAGGGAGACCCTCCCACTCGATGGCCCTCTGACGTTCTTCGTCCCAGCTCGGAACTTTAGGTACTTCCTGCCAACCAGGATGCTCCTTGCCTATCCCAACCGGAACGCTATGATCGGAGCCGCCCTTCTCGATCGCAATAGGGACTTCGATGACACCGTCGATCCAAACTTTGACGGGGGTGGCCCCCAACTGCAGTGGGTGAGTATCCCAAAGAACAACGTCCGCGTCGCTACCCTCTCGAAGATAGCCGATACGGTGGGAGAGGCCTGCTGCTGTTGCGGGTGTGGTAGTGACGGAAGCAAGGGCCAAGTTCGAAGGGAGTCCGTAGTAATGGGCTTGTTGAGCCTCGAACAGTAGGTACCGGGAGTTGGTAACTGGGTGGTCGGACTGGACGAGTATGAGGGGCAAGTCAATGGTCAAAAACCAGCCAAACCCCACACCTTCATGACGACAGGGATGCCATTATCCGCCAACACCCTCGGAGCAAACGGCGAACCGCGATATGCCTCCCGTTTATATCTGTTGTGAGTCAGAAACTGCCAAAGGGTTGGGAGCCTGGGGGACCAACCCTCCATGCGCTGCAAAAAGAGCGACCGTCGGCGTTCCACCATATCTAGACGTATCGTTCCTCAGCAACGAACGTGTTATCTTGAATATACACCAACGTTTTCTTCAACACCCCAGGGACGAGGTAAGCCTCATGGGCATGGTGGAAAGAGGCAATGTTAAACTCGAACTCGTTGGTAATCTTGGTAAAAGAGTTAATGTCTCCACTGCGGTCACAACACGGATCGTCCACTCACGCGAACAAGGTCGTCGAGATCGACTGGTGATATACGAGCCGATCAATATTGTCACATCGTGCACGCTGAGAAGCACCTTACCAGCCTCGTAACAGTGGTTCGAGATCTGGCCGAAGTCAGAAAGCGAGCAATCGCCTGTTTCAAGGTCGACCTACCTTGACGCGCCCACGCAAAACATCCACCAGAATCTCCCATTGTAAGCTATCAGGGTAGTCCTGCCCTCTCAAAGAATCCCATTCACCAGCCTCAGCCTTTCGACAATACTCATCTTGCGCATTCTTGAGTTTTCGAGCCTCATCGTACGCGGAACGGAAGGACCAAACCGAGTCCATCCGAGTTCCGTACCTCTGCAAGTTCTCGCCACAAGCCTGCCTAAGTAGGGTACAAGTCTTTAACCCGACATCCATTGTCAAAATGAGACACTCACTTCATGTGTCTCCACCTTGGGGGGAGGGAAGGGTCAAGTGTGGATCCGTTCAAACCGTGTGGAGGCTCAATGACCATCGACGAAGGCGATCGTTCCGGGGTCTTCCTGAGCTTGACGAAAAATGCCTGACCACCTTGAGCATTTGCGCTCCCGGGGAGCACTTGGGCGGAAGTGACGCCTCCAGAGATCGTGAGCTCGAAAGAGTCGTCGTGGGTGTTGAATCCGTCAATGCTCCTCAACCATGGGATGATTGGACCTTTACGGCTGTTGATACTCTGGGAACCTAGGTGAAGCTGTTAAACCGAGGGAACCTGAACCCACGGCGCAATCAGCTTACCTGCAAGCGCTGGGGCGCTCATAACCCCGAGGTGTGAATGCAAGTCAACTGGTCAAATCAACACCTCTCAGAAACCATGCGATGAAGATCGGCGAGGATAATTAACTCACCCAAACCAGGCGTGACCCATTTCCCACCAGCATCCACAAACTTGACCAACGAATTATGCTTCCCCGAGCCCCTCAACTCCTTCAACACGCTTTCCTGTTCCTCAAACCCTCCAATCGCGACAACGATCCCATTATCCAACCAAACGAACCCATCCACGACTTCCGTGCCGTTCCCCTCTCCAGTCCAAATCCTTGCGTTGAAAATAATCGTCGAAGGTGTACCAGGCGTGTACCTATCGGAAACCGTCCTCGAATTGAAGTCCTTTGGAGGTCCGGCGGGTACCTTCAAAGCGGCGCACTTATCCAAGACATCTTTCGCGTGAAACGGCACGCTATTAAACCCCGCACCTCGCGACGAACCCACAAAAGGCTCCGTTCCCAGTATTCCGAAGTTGACACATAATGAAATGGAAGCGAACGCGACGAGTGTCAAGGCGGAAGTTAACAACCTGCTCAACCTCTTACGTTGAGGACGGTCAGGTTTGACGCAAGGCCCAGGAAGGGTATCCCAGCTGGGCTCCTTGGTCATGGTTTGAGGATAAGAATGTTGGTTGTAATCGACTCCGGATTCCCTCCGGGACTGGGAAGAGGTAAAGATGCGATCGCGATCACTGTCCCCACACCCACATGGTCTCGCGCGCCTTGCACTCCAGATCCGAGAATCCCGGACGGAAGGGATAACAACACCCAGTAAATCTCCAAGTGCGATAACTACATTACGGGGTATGCGTGCGTCGCCAAGAAATAGAATACACACGTGTGGAATAGAATGTGGAGCGATGTGAGGATTACAACCGGGCCTTGACAGCGCCAGCCTCCTGCAGGATCATCTGTCGGGCTTCTTTGGCCTTGTCCCTCAACAACCTCCTTAAGAGTTTCCCACTCGGATTCTTCGGAATGACGTCGATAAACGCGATCCCTCCGACCAAGTGCTTATATGGCGCCTTCGCGTCCGCAACATACTAACAAACAACAACAAACTTCGTCAGAACAGCCCGATATACAGTTTCGTACCCAAATCCGTACCTTGACGATCCGCGCCTTCACAGACTCCCCCTCCCCCCGCTTAATCCTCTCGCTCGCCTCGGCACTCGGGGCGATAAACGCGAACGGAACCTCACCGTTGTACTCGTCCGGTACTCCAACGACGCAAACGTCAGATACGAACGAATGGTTGAGGAGATGACCCTCGAGCTCTGCTGGGGCGACCTGAAAACCGCGGACTTTCATGATCTCCTTGAGGCGGTCAACAATGAAAACGTCGTTGTTGGTATCAATAATGGCTTCGTCCCCTGTGCGGACCCATCTAGTAACGCCTCCCTTTAGCCAACCCAAAGGATTGTGACCGGGAGTGACGTACCCATCCATGAAAGTTTCCTTCGTACTGGAAGACCAGCGGGTCACCGTTGAGCTCTATGGGAACGACGAGGATGGAAGATTACTCACGCCTGCTCGTTGTTGATGTACCCCAACGCGTTCGATGGGCTGTAAACCACCAACTCTCCCTGTTCTCCTGGCCCGCCGTACGTACCATCGGGCTTGAGCAACCTCGCCCGAATACCGGGTATAAACTGTCCAGCAGACCCCAAAGTTCCAACCTTCCTGCCCAACGGTCCCATGCACACTGTCGTAGCAGTCTCGGTGAGGCCATACCCTTGGAAGACTAACCATCCGACGAGTCAGGAACAAGAACGGGAGTGTTTGTGTTGAACTCTTCGTACATTGGATGTTTGGTAGCAAATCCATTAGTTGTCCCGTCAACTCCGCCGACGTAGGAGCAGCTCCAACCATGATTGCCCTCACGCTGGAGAGATCGTAATTCTTTGTGGCAGGGTGCTGAGGCGACAGTTGGTCATGAACAAGCGTTTCAATCTGGAACCGGGACTACATGCCTTGCACAACAGGACGATCATGGGAGGAACCACGCTGCCAAAGCGAATCAGCCCGAGTAAAACCTCCACAACGAAGCAACGCGCCACTCACAAAAGCGTGGAGACACGGTATTTCTGTATGCTGGCCAAGAACGAGGTGAAGTTGAACTTGGGCACCACAACCACCGAACACTGTCATGGTTCTTGTGGTCAGACCAGTGACACCACAGTACACGGGAATCTACGAACCCCGCAGAATATTTGGAAGTACACCTGAAAGGGGTAAGTAGTCAAGAAGCCGGACCGATATCATCTGTGAATTGCAACACGCACGTTAACAATGCAACCATAAATGTCTTTCGAAAGGCGTCAGTTAAACCAAACAAAGGGGGAGGAGGCTCTCTCCCTACGGAATTGCGGTAAAACTATTCGGCATTAGTCATTAGATCCGGAAGGGGACCATGCTGCTTAAAGCCCACCATTCATCGAAACGCTTCCCTCAGCAAACCTCCTGCTCTCCGGCGGTACGGTGGGGTCGTACACCCTGTTCATCCTCGCCATTTGTAGGACATTCGCGATGACCGCGTGGTGAGAGATAGCTACGGACTACGGGACGCGTAAGTCTTAGGTGACGTGGCACCTTCGTCATCACGCACCTTGGGTTTCCCTGTCGTCCCAGACGATGAGTTGTAGAACTATCGGGGATTTATCAACCGCATTGTCACAAGGATACACGAGGAAGAGGGACAACACTCACGGCGATCTTCGTCTTGGCCTCTCCAGGCTTGAGTTGCCTCTCCACAAACCGCTCGGGCTGTTGCAGACCCTCCAGAATCGCCTCATCTAAAGTCAAGAAAGGTTGCTTCACGCCCGTCGCTGGCTCGATCAAAACAACCCTATCGCTCGACAGGCCAACGGCCTTCGCAGCGGCCAAACCCGTCTGCAAAACGGAAGGATGGACCAAAAGAAGCTTCGCGTTTGTAGCCTTGAGCTGGTATTGCAACTCTTCTGCCGAAAAAGTAGGATTCGCAGCACTAGAATTCAGCACGCGGACGCGACGTCATGTATGGTACGGTCGAATGTATTAGAGCGACCACGCATCCGGAAATGAAAGGAAACGCGTACGTTATGGCGGCGCCAATCCTGTGTACGCCAAAGCATATAATGGGGTAATAGAAATGGTTTGGAGAGAATATCGCAGCTGAGTTCCAGTGGGGGTGAACATTCGTTTGGCCTCTCAAGGTATGCGGAATAACGCTCACCGACTTCATCCTCCTCTAAAACCGTGTCAGCTCATAAAGCCACCCACTTCCGAAAGGATCTACACTCACCCAACCGCCACCTCGTCTTGAGAGATTGCGCAAGACCGTAACTCCGCGATCGGATCTAACGGCGGGGAAAGAGAGAGTTCGATGGGGGAGGACGAGTCGACTAAACACACAAACTCACTTGTTCATAATCCAGTGCCTTTCCACTCTCGTCGTCAATGACCCACGGCGACCCCACCGGTCTACTCGGTCTCAACGGATGCCACGTATCCAAAAAGAACTGTGGAACGCTCAAACCGTCTGGAATCTCTGGGCATTCTCCATGCACCGAACGAAACTCGTGGATTGCGGGAGTAGGAGCCATTTGGGTCGTACGGTCGTTGGGTATGGAGGGGTATGGTGGAGGTCAACGCTCGACTGCGTGCACAGGGAAGCCCTTGATAATGCGGGGGCCCGTCGCACGTGAAGCTTTGAAGTTCCGTCCAAACTGCTCCCGCGTTGGCTCCTCGTTTTATACCAGCGGTGGCTTTTGTTGGGTCACACTTACATGTCAAGGCCCTACAAAGGTCCTGTAACCAAGAATCACCCGCTTTAACTTGTTCCGCCATTCTTCGCTTACATTCACTGAAGGTTCCGTTAGAAACATTGTCCGTGGCAAACGATGTTCTCTTTCTACCTGGGGATTATGATTAGACCTTCCGACCTGCCCGTTCCCGCTCTCGAGATCAACCTGCTTCATTTCCGCCCACGCCAAACCCTCCATCGCAGACTTGAAACTCCGAGACCCCCACATCTCTCCCCTCGCCCGTTTCCTGAGGATTGGCGGAAGAGTTTCAGTGCGTGTGCCTGTGGCAACACTCCGGATCTAGGATACGCTTAAGCGCCCATTTGCTCGCTCGCTCTGGGTCTAGCTTGTTGCCACTGACAACCACCTGAAAGATGGCCGGGTGACCCCTTCCCCCGGACCTTTGCTGTCAGTTTCCTGTCTGACTGTCCAAAATTACGATGCTGGCTCAGTTACAGATTTAACCTTTGACGCTATGGACTCTCACCTCGCGGATCGCAAACTGATTCCCTGGAGAAACGTTGTGCATAAATCGTGATAACAACGATGATACGAGCACCAGCACGCTTATTATAAAAGAAATGAAACACTATACTCTGCAGTCCCCGCCAACCAAACCAAACGAGACATCTGATGGTCAAATGGTGGCCTCAAAACTGTGTCAGGTTTGCATCTGATTTTTGCCAGCTTGGACAGCATCCACCACGGTCCCTGGAGCCTCCTTCACGTCCTTCATCGCGGACGTCAGCTCCTCATTCGCAGCGATATCGTGTTTAACCTTCTCCGACTCCGCTTCAACCACACCCCTCGCCAACATGACGGCTTCCCGAATCACCCTTGAAGTTTCCAGCCCTAGTTGGTAATACCCGTCGTTGGTCTTTGCTTCAAACATCCCTGTATGCGCTTGAATTTCGTCGCTCGCGAGACCATTAGGTGCGGTGAGGAAGTGGTCCGCGACGTCACCCTTGCTAGGAAGGGTGAAGCTAAATTTCCGCTTCGGCAAGACAATAAACGTTCGATGATCCATGAACGAAGGTGGATTCGCAGGCAACATCGTGTAGAACCTTGAAGAAATCAGACTCAGCCCTCAGTCCCAAGGCGAGCAACCCGCTTACGTTCTGAACAAAATACCCATCCTCTTATCAAAGTCGACGACGGTGTCCAGCCGCTTACTCATCTCTTCCTCCTCCCAGAGGTTCTTGACGTATTTCATGTGGTCCAGGGCCCACGTATACCCAATCCCGATTTCATCTTTGTTGTAGTACGTGGCGCTCGCAGCAGCCCCAGCGGCGATCACTGCGCCCCCAACGGCCAGCGCCGTCGTGCCCCACCTTTGCCAGAACCCACCAACCCCAGTCGCAGGTTCTGGTGGAGGTAACGCAGCTACTGGTGTCTTCGTTGTGGCGACTGTTGTTTGTTGATTGCTCTGGTTCATTGCCTTCATCACGTCGTCAACAAAGGTTTTGGTCGTTTGGACGACTTCGGCCGCCTTGGTCACTTGGTGCTTGAATACGTGAGGGTGCAATCCCAGGTACTGCAAGGGTAACATTAAGTCGCGTCGACACGGGGTACAGGGTGATAACGTACTGGCGTGTCGAACGCCAAACAAGCGATAATTCTGGGCCAGAGAGGGGCTTCCGCGTCCGGCCGGTTCTGAACGAATTGGATGAGGGCATCCGCGGCAAGTATTCCGCCCATACTAGCGTTTCGCATCGTAATCGTCACGGAACAACGAGACATGTTGGAAAACACTCACCTGTGACCACAAAGCACAATTTTGGCTTTCCCCGCACCACCGCCATTTCCATTCGCGACCTCCTTCTCGATGACGAGCTTGGTTAGCCATTCTGAGAAAGCTTGAACGGCAGCGGCCTGCGATTTAAAGCATCGACGGGGATGATTTCAGCTTGGATGGTCCGCATTGGATCGAGTTGGGGATGAGATACCAATTCGCCTTTAGTCTATGTTTTCGCTACGGTCAACTCGAGTAGCGAGTGGACCAAGCAAACATACCTCGTATTCCGGAAACACTATGCACTCTGTGACCACGTTATCGATCGACTTTGATAGTACGTGTTCCAAGCGCTTCGGGAACGAACTGAACGTCGAATCCGTTCCTTTGAATCTGACAGCCGCGAATCCACGTCCAGCACGAGAAATGTTTCAAAACCGCCGCCCTCAGTCCACGGACGGCAATCAGGGTAGAGGGGATGACGCACCCGTGGATGAATATCACAAGCAACAAATCAGGTGGTAGCGGTTTGATCAACGCTCCCGAATTCTCGTCCAGCGCGGGCGCGTTGGATTGGACCCGGGAAGAACTTCTAGACGAACTGGCCATATTTCAACCGGCAAAAGGCGAAAAGTACGACGTGAACGTTGAGGGGAAGTTGAGGGGAGAAACCTGGGTGATCGCCCGAGATGGCAGTGCCGCTCGATCCGGCGTCTCTCTCTCTCTCGAGCTGTCTGTGCCTCTTTGGCTGCTGTATCGCATTTTGTCGACCGTTTCGATGGCATGATCTGGTAGTCGACCCTGTCTCTATGGGATGAAACCCTCGATGAGGGGCCCTGGGAGGAAGTGGGTTTGTGGAATTAAGGTTGTGCGGTCTGCAGCCTAGGATCGTCGTTATCTCCCCTCAGCGTTTCCCACATCCATTTAGCGATGCAGTAGTTATGAGGAATGCGGCTATCCAGCTCGTACCCAGGTTCCGCCCCAGATAGACTCCTCGCAGTATCCGGCTGTTCTGCGCAATCCCAATATCCGCATATTCAACGTCATCTCCGAGTCTAAATCTCAGCCACAGGCTACTACGAGATCCCAATTGCCCTCGCACCAACCCGAATATCTCGTATAGGTTGCTGGTATCACCGGGATAACAGGCAGATGAAATTCTACGCAGCGCCCACAGATTGCGTCAGGGAGAACCCCACCGGTGGACACGTGGGAGGACCGGAGGAGTACCAAGTGTGCGAATTCTGTTGTGCTGGCCAGAGGACCTCTCCGGTCGAGTCATCGCCTGTTATAAAACTGATGGTGAAAAGACGCCGCTCGTCTTTTGCCTTCGTACCGTTGAAGCAAGGTCCGGTCTTACACTGAGCGACTGGCCCATGCCGCATTTGTGCTGCTCTCTGCGACGTAGCACTCTGGCCAAGACGAGTCACGTCCGACCTCTCTTCGTCTCTCACCGCCTCAACGTTAACCCCATGACCCTGCGCTCATACGAGAACTACGCCTTCTGCCGCTGCTTATTCCCATCTCGTCACCGGCCAGTCTCAAATCCGGATCACATTACATTCCAGCACCTTGCGTAACTTTCCCCATCCCCACAACTCTACGTTTTCAGTAACCCAACAACCACAGCATGTACACCAACGCTCTCAATTGTCTTGTCGAAAACCCTGAACAGCCGAATGTTGAATGGCCTGTTCCGGTTTCGCCGGACGCGGGAGCGTCAGGTGACGGTCCGGAACTTGAGAGTGAACCTGATGTATCCCGAACTCCGTTCCCTCCATTCCGAATCCGTTGGCGAAGCACGACATGCTGGCGATCTTGGCGTCGTCTTGGAATTCATTCCCCGTCTGGGTCGTGGCGAAAGCGTTCACGGTCGGCGTTTATTCCCTATGACGTTGATTATCTCCCCCCGTTATTTGTAGATCCGGCGGATCACCGCGTCCGACGAGACGGCAGTTCAACCGCTTACAAGGAAAGGAAGGTAATAGTTTTGCAAACACGCTCACTCTTTCGTAACCCATGCCGGACACTCGGAATGGGCCCGAACGAGGCTCCATTCAGACAACGGCACACTTTGTTCGGTGCGTCCACCACGTACCGAGTCGTATACTGATCATCCCAAATTTGATTTGCGAATGTTCGCCCCGCTGCCCTGCGTCAAAACGGAGCGAGCCTTGTGGCAATGATCGTGGGGTTTCATTAACATTGCCAGGCTTTGCCGAGCCAGCCAAGTCCGTCTCGCGTTTCATTGCCAGACTGCTCTCGGACCGGTGGCTTTCACACCCCTCGTCTTCCTAAAGCCCCGGCCGTCTTCTCTCCGCATTGTCCACCATCGGACTCCTTCACGTCACCTCACTCATAGGGAAGGTCCACCCGAGCGACCGTCTTCAACCCTGAGATCATGGCGCTACAACATTCTTTCGTACGGCAATCAAATCCTCGCGCTTCATGTCCTTGGCCCAGCTCCAGACATCGTCTTCTGGGGGAAAGCCCCCGCTGTCATCCACACACATTGGTGTAACGCCCACCGTGAGACGGGTGCTATTCTGGGTGACCACTCGCACACGTTTTGCTTCACGGGGATTCAATACCATCCCAGCGAACGTGCGATGTGGAAAACAGTCACCTCGAGATCGGAGGAAAGGAGACCCTGTCGAAAGTCGGGGTCTGGAACCGTGTTCTCCGGACGTCCCAGACTCGAATCGGCTGAAAGATTCTCGTGTGAGAGAATGAGAGCATCCACGAATTACGTTTAACGATGGCTCAACTAAAGTGTACGTCTTTAGGAGGATGCAGGTGCGGTCGGACGGCGTTGCAACGCGGGTCGCTGACAGTTTTACTCTTAGAGAGAGAGGCGCGGTGTTACGAGTGGACGATCAACAGAAATCATCACGAGGCTTCCAGGTTTTTTCATTATGCACGAATTCGGGCAACAACATCGGGGGAAGGTTGGCGATTGGGCGATCAAGACATCAGTGGGCGTTCCGTTACTTTGCATGACCCAGGGAAATCTCCGGACGCCGTGGTCTTTCTCGACGCCCTCTGGGCCTAGATAACTCAATGGCTGGCTATCAGACTGATGTACCAGCCAACGGCGAGCTGGGTGCCGAACGCGCGCGGTTGCGATTTGGTTCGCCGGGTGTGGTTAAGGATATGTTCTCCTTCTGTCGAGTTGAATCTGATTCTGGGTTTCGTCGTCTGATTACTTGGCATGCGCTGGTTGTAACGAACCTTGACAGAATGGCAAATCTCGTGACCCAAAAGCGGTCTACGCGAGGTCCACGCTCTGAGGTAACCCCGTCATGTTACATGGTATTCAAGTGGTAACGGTTCTCCCGCTCACCTCCTATTCTCTGGGATGCCATAACGATTCTGAATGTCGTACGCAGTTCAGGGTCTGGCTACCAGGACTAAGTCGCGTGCGACCCTGGCGTACGTGATTTGTTCAAGTTCGCGCACCAACCTTTCGTTCTGGGGCTTTGAACCTATGTATGCAGGGATCCTAGGACATTCTAAGCACATCATCCATCACACGAGGATGCACAGGTCGATGGAGAACTCCTCATTCGAAGGATCGCGTAGTCATTTTACCACACGGGGATACGGAGGGGAGGTGTTTAGGTTTGGATTTTCAAACGGAGGTTCTTTTTTTCGCGTTGTTCGCCTCCGATAGTGACACCGTGAAGAGCGAAAAACGAGAGGACGGCGTGAAGTTCGAAGGCGTGAATCTGTATCCCGAGATCCAATGAAATTTAATTAACGCATCGACCCGTACGTCTGGGGAACACGATGCGATCCCTCCTCCTCCTCCCCTCGTAGATCTCCGATCTCAATCAAACCGCGCCTCGTTGTCCCACCGTTATCGGATTTCTTAGTTATATTCTTCATCTTCGCTCGGGGCGCGGCTTAGTGGCCCTGTGTGTTCCGACAGGCACGTAGACGTAGTTATAGTTTCGCTAGCTCGAAAATCCGCCGCCCCGGGCCCCAGCGCGCGTCACCAAGCGCTCCGAGTCGTGGGGTCACTTGAGAGGCTAACGTTAGCTAACGATCAAAGTTAAGTTGCGGGCCTGGCCCATGGGGGCGGGGGTCGAGATCTATGCCCAGTTCGAATCTGCTTCCATTGGATTAGATTTATGGACCATACGTCCTAGAACCGTAGGCATTATTCGAAAATCCCGCGTCTGTCCCACGACGGTTCGGACATCACGGACGGTGTGCGGTGGTACGTAGGGTTGTTTCTACCGGTAGCAGAGTGGTTGCGTGATTTGGTCACTCCTGCCTCGTGCGTGGGTAATTTTCGAGTAAATCTGTGGCCTCCAGACCCCCCCACAGAGTCCAGTCACGCACATTACTTCCGATCACAAAGCACCCTGCGGGCCAACGTAGAGGCGGTCGTTCCTCCAACAGTTGGACAAGGTGGATGGTTTAACCAGTTCGATGGGAGGCTGGGGATATACAGGATGCGTCCCACATCGCGGATTATTATGGAGGGTACGGATTTGGCTCGACGAGTGGAAGATTACCCCCTTCTGAGCAAAAATGGATGGTGAACGCGGAAGCAGTAATTAAAGCGAGATCTCGCCGGCGCTCTATGGGTTGCCATCCTTTTGGGTTAGGACCCACTGATGATATCGATACCGATACCGAGGCCGATAGGAAGACCTATATCATTATCAACGTCAACCACCGATATCAATGGCGCTGGTCGTGCACAGGTATTGTCCGGCATATCCCACTAGTTTTGAGTTCCAATGTTCGCAGTTTGATCCACGGCTATAGCAGGAGGGACGATGGAAGAGAGAGTGCTGGAACCTGGAGATTTAAGGTCGTCGTTGCCGACGGTCGTGGTGGTGGAAGCAAGTCGGAGAGATCCAACCGCTCCCATTGATCGTATATCCATTCAGAAAATTTCGAAACAGGATCGGCATACAACCCGGCGGTTCTCGAGAGAGAGAGAGAGAGCGGCTGTGTGGCGTTCGTTCTAAATCTTCCTCTTGATATCTTGGTGAATTGTGAATCGATTAAAATCGAGGATGGGAACGGCTTTCCCTGTTGCCTTCCTTCCCAATTTTTTCTACCCTTCGCAGGAACGGACCGTCAGAGCTTCCGTTCGAGCACTGATTTTCCCCTTCGCCAGCGTACATTTGACGTAAATGGGATCTAACCGGGTAAGTCGGGGGTAAAGGTTTCTCGCTGGATGGAAATGCACGAGTATCTGGCCACCGGGTTGATGAGTATGCGGGCGCGGTGAAATGAATAGCAAGCCACTCACCTTTCGGGATAAGCTGTGAGGGGCACAGTGTTGGGCTGGTGGGACAAAGAGGCGGGAAGATAGGAGGCGCAAAGGTAGGAGATATATCGGTGTAGTGTTGGGTGGATTTGGGGTTTCGGATTCCATGGTATATAAAAAACCACCGAGCGCTCCGGCCGGTCCAGTCGCTGTTGTTCTCAATGGAGAAGAGGGCTGTATTGTTACCACCTTCCGCCCTCCCCCCCTTCATGGTTGATTTCCTGATTGTCTGCTCGTGGACGTTTCCACAAAGGAGAACGCGCGGTGGAAACGGAGACGTGTGCCTGTACGTGTAACAGAAAATACCATTTCCGTTACATCCGTGTGGGGCGTGGATCTATGTTTATGCGCCTCCGCATGTGCGAATGGAGCCGTGGTTGGATATCGGATGCGGGGTGTGGAAATATTTGGAGATGTAGCGGTTTGAGATCTCGGTGGGTCAGGCCGCCGTTGATTATCGATTCGAAACGGACCCCCAACAGGCATTTCGCATCAACAGAATTTTCGGCACCGTGGGGAGATCCACACGTTGGTGAGTCTGGAGCTGGGGACATGGTAAGCGAGTAGCGCGCGGCAAACAGAGAGAGGATTTCCAAGCGAAGTCGTCCACGGGCTCGAAAACTGTTTTAGAAATCACTGGTAGGTGGTCGGGTGTAGAGTCGGTCAACCGCGCGCTGGCAGGCAATAGAGTCGATCACAAATAGCGAATGCAGACCTGGGGATTGGGTCAGCATCGAAAAAGAGAAAGAAAGCAAGGATCAGATGCGATGAGGACTGCCCAGGGTGTTGTGACACCGCCACCAGAGGGTCGATGGGGAGAAATGGCCGCGTTTGGATTTCCCCACCGGTTGCGAAACAGGGGTTTGTCGTCCTCTCCACGGTTAATGCGGAAGAGGACATCACTATGCCCCAGCTTTGACGCCCTGTGGCGGGGGACAAAGGTATTAGTTTTTTTGGGTTGGGTCGGTTACCAAATGCTGGACGTTCGCGCAGTTCGTGTAAGCACGCAGTACTCACCTCTTTCCCTTCCGTTCCCCCCTGCCGGAGCATATGCGAACCGAGGCAGAAAGGGGAATCCGATGGCAGTTGCCGATTTCATATTCAACGCTTATTCTTCCCGGCCCTGCCCCGCTCTCCACCTCTTTCTGTCTCCCCCTCACTGCGCATAGACTTAACGGTCGCGGACGGGCAACGGACAAGACTAGAATATTTCGACAAACCCCAGGGGATTACCCAGAGAGACGGGGAAGGGTCGAGCATTCGTTTACGTCGCCGTTGATTGACCGATCCGAGGGTTTCAGAGGCTCAGGCAATTACACCACTCATCCACTTGTCACCATCTACTTATAATCCCTCCCTCCTTCCCTTAATCCTCTCCTCCCCCGACCCTCCCTCTCCCGACCTCCTCCCCTCCACTACTCTCTGCAATGACCGGCGACATCTTGAAGAAGAGAAAGATTGCTGTGCTTGGCTCCCGTTCGGTCGGTACGTCCACCCATCCCCCGTTTCCGCCACCGCCCATCCCTCTCTGGCCCCCGGCACCTCCGTCCTAACGTCCCCCCTTCCGTCCACCAGGAAAGTCATCCTTGGTCATCAAATTCATCGACAACAACTTTGTCGATTCCTATTACCCCACCATCGAAAGCACCTTCTCCAAGAGTATCAACCACAAAGGCACCGAGTACGAGTGCGACATCATTGACACTGCCGGTCAGGTAAGTTTCAACTATCCTCCAACGCCACCATCCCCTACCCTCTATCTCTGACGCGCGCAGTATGCTAACCCCTCTCGTCACTAGGACGAGTACTCGATTCTGAATTCCAAACATGCCATCGGAATCCACGGCTTCGTCCTCGTCTACTCGGTCACGTCCAGGAAATCCTTCGACATGGTCCAAATCGTATATGACAAGATTGTCAACTTCTGTGGCATGAGCTCGATACCGTGTGTCATCGTCGGCTCCAAGAACGACCTCACTCAGAGGTAAACATCCCACCTCAGCCCCCTGCGGCCTTTGATGTGCCAACCCGTGTTCTTATAGGACTCTCAGACAGGTCTCTCCCGACGAAGGCCAAGGCCTCGCAGCTGAGAATCATGCTGCCTGGATCGAGACTAGCGCGAAGAACAATCTAAATGTTGGTACGTACTAATCGCCCACAGCCAATTGGTCCCAGCCAACAGAATCTGATCTCCCTCCCGCAATCAACAGCCAAAGTATTTGAACTCTGTCTCGGCGAGATCGAGAAACAGTCTCCGTCCTGCAAAGCCGAACCACCCGCCAGCAAGTGCCTCCTCATGTAATAGACGCTCCCGTGTCCCGGCCTGCTTTCCGCTCTCCGTCCTCCTCTCATCCCCCCCCTACACCGCCTAATTTGGGGCGCCTTTCCTGGATCCAGGTCTCCCCCTCTCACGAGACGCCCAAGCCACCACCACACCTTCATTTTGGTTTTGCGTACGGCTCTTTATCCTCTCTCCATCCTCATTTTTGGGTGTCTCCTGTGTTTTCCATCTCCGGTTTCTTTGGTTCTTGCCTTATTGTCGTATGTGGTGACTCCTCCATTTCCCCCCTTCCTCTCCTCCTTCGGGTTATATCCTTTCCAGAGGGTGTTTTTGTCCGACAGTTTGTCCCTCCGTCTCCATTACGATCCCCTTTTGTTAACCTCTCTCGTCCTCATCCTTCCTCTGTCCCCGCTGTACCAACATTCCCTGTACAATACGCATCACCTCCTGCTGTTTTACTCTCCCCCCGTCAGTACACGCTACCAGGAGCTAGAGAAAACACAGATAATATTCTCTCTCGCTTGTGGTATGTCCTCATCACACTCCTTACCTCCTTGGGTTCGTCGGTTCCTCCTCCGGATCCTAACATAGAACATTTCCCAGGTGGCTCATAATGCAACTTGTTTCCCGTTTATCATTTCTCCTGACTTGCCTCCGTTTACCAATTGCCTCCGACCCTGACGTTCCTTTCGCTTTCGTGGTTTCGCCTTTGTTCTGTCTCTCTTCCCTCCTAATTAGACAGAGATGTGATCTTGTTTGCCCTCTTTCGCCCTGGCTAAGCTAGTTGTGATGCTATCGTGTTGATGTTCTTTGAGTAACTGGTGGCGGCTCGGCCGACGCCGTACATATCGTCCAAGAATAATGATAACGTTATTTGCTTCGAACGCCCTACGTCCTACCCTACACGTAAAAGGTATACATACTGCACCTCGATCATAGTTTGGTTTCCAGCGCCCAGTGCGTCCGAGGAGACAGGATCACGACCCTCCCAGCGCAAACCACACCTGACGAGCGATGAAAGGAGGGTAGACTGCATTGTGGGAGCCATGAGCCATTCCTCCAAGTGACGACACTCACGCACTCCCCTCACCCAGATATCTCGCTTTGAGCTTCCTTCCTTTGAGGTTCCAGACTTTCACGACCTGATCGTCACCTGGAACAACGTCCAGGGCCTGGTCGCTCCATTTCGCGTCTTCACCTTCAACATCGAGCACCAACCCTTTGATCGGCCTCTCGACGCCAATGCGGATTACATCATACCCTCCATCAACAACGCTGTTGCCACCCGCGATGGAAGAAGCGGGAGAAACGTCAAGCCTGAGCGAGACTTCTCGAGGCGTCGGGAACGTAAGGTACTTGAACGGTTCTGGCCTAGAATGTCCTCAGCGCGTCAGTGAGCTCCAGATCCAATTGTTTCGAATCGGCAATCAAGAAAGAGCGGGATATGGAGGAAGGAAAAAAATGAAGGAGATTGGGTTGGAAATCGGGTTTGAGGTAATGGTTTAGTGAAAAGGATGGTAATGACGGGCGCTATGATGACTGCGTGGAGAAGAGGGCTGGAGAAAGCGGGGATGCGATCGAACCGACGAAGCGTTCGGTGTTGCGTTCGTCACAGTCCCACGCTCCTCGTCCACGGGGGTGGAAATGAAAAGTAATCAAAAACCCCTCGTCATGATCGTAGGTCATAGCCGGCAGCCCCTGCCCAAGGACTCGAGCCTTTCGGTTACACATAAGTGTCACGGAGAGACCGATAAACGGCTCGATCGGCTGTATCATCTCCCCCGCATGACCATGCCGCACCCACCCCGCTTCGTAATCTCATCATATCCGAGCCTTGTGTGGGTACGGAAAATCAGAAATATGACGTGGTAGCTGTGTCAGGTCAGGACCCAAGGGGCGAAAACCCGCCTGCCGAAACGTCGTCACGTTCCGTTCGCTCGGAGAGGAGAGAAGGTCTATGCAGATTATCGGGAGGGAGATCCAAAACATGATGCCAAGGGAGACGAGGTCTAGACCGCGGTGGATCCGTGACAAAATTGGGAAGACGCTGCAATGTGCTGGTGGAGAAAAACTCACCAATTCGAGTACCTCCCCAAGACCTCTCCAGAGTCCACATCCAACAACCTAGCCGAAACGACGATAGGTTTTGGCAGCTCGCTCTCCCTCGTCCTGGTCGGCTGACCGGGCAAAGGCCCTTTGAACAGTTCCGTGGCAGAGTTCTTTTTCAACACGACCTTCTGTTTCTCGACTCCACCTCTCCAACCCTGGTTCTCCAAATCAAAGGCGATAACGTCGAGACAGACTTCTTTATCCTCCAGCGTCGAGTTTGTGCCCCAGATCTCGAGCGTGTGCTCGATCGTGAAGAATGCTGCAGACCTGTCGTCCCTAAACACCTTCTCAGTCGTTCTGGTCATACCGACGGTAAACGACCGTAGTTCGCGCGCAATGGTGAAGTACGCTGGCTTGGGCCGTAGGAAGTAATCGACGATAGCCCAGCTCGTCACCGGCCAACAGTCGTTAATCTGCCAGACTAACGCCCCAGAGGTGTATTCCCTCCCGGGTCCTTTCCAATTTCGTCGCCAAGCTCGATATGCCGCCGCGAGACACTCAGCCTGCATGGCTTGGGTATAGTACACATAGCTAGCCGCTCGATGTGCTCAGATACGCAGGAGTAGACTAAAAGCCTGGACCACCCACCTTTCAATATCGAACTGGTGCCTGAAGTTCTCCACAAGATAGAGCTAGTGTCGTCACAGGGTGGGCACGAGACACCACGAGTTTCCAGTCAGCCACCGGCCACACGTACACGCGGACGCACTCGATAACCAAATAATGTTGGCGCGGATTTCGGTACTCACCTCCAAACGCCATTCGCCACCAGCAGCCTTGTTGTGATTCGCAGAGGTTCTGAATTGATAAGATAAACGATAAGATTGTTTAAACGCTTTCACCGAACCAAACCCGTTAAGGTAAGCAATTAAAATAGGGCGCTTACCGTGATTGAGGGAAGCGCTCAGACCTGTTATCTCCCGTCCAGAAATCTACGGTGCGGATATTGGGGTATCCTTGCCTTTGGAGAGATTTGGATTATTAGAGCCGCAAGACTTGTAATGACTGAGGGGCGTGGGAGTACCCACATTCCGAATTCGCTGACAAAACGACCTGCAAGTTTGTCCCAGTTATGCCAAGGTTCCTGTGACCCATGCCATACGTTCCATTGGTGGATATCACCGTACGTCTGGTCGGTGGTTGGCTTGCCGTGACCGCTGTACGGAGAACCACGATGGTAGTAGACACTAGAGTTCTCCGATACCATGGCGGGGAAAATGCGTTCGTAAATGTATCTCGCAGGGAAGTTGGTTTTCCGGAAGTCACTCGTCTCGTCGGAATAATCAAGCTCAAGGCCCAGTGACTCGGCGAAAGCGTAGTCTATCCAATCTTATGAGGCGCCTAGAATGGGGATAAACGGAGGTCGGTACCTTCGTTATTCCCGGCTGAAGCATGCGCTCCGCGAATCAGTGGTGGTGAGGGACTTGACAAAGGGTACGAACCAAAGATCACGAGTGAGGGATGGTGCCTGAGCCTCCTAACGTTCTGCTCTGCTTCCAACCTCACCGAATCGAGGAATGAATCGTAAACCGGGTACTTGAATGTCGGTCATCGACCAACCTCCCATGTCATGAAAAAAATGCGGTACTAACCTGACCACACGCGAACATGAAATCCTGCCATACGAGGATACCGAGTTCGTCACAGATATCGTAGAAAATGTCCGGTTCATAGATGCCTCCACCCCAGACACGAACCATGTTTTGGTTGCCGGCGACCAGGAGCTGGAGCCATTCCACGTATTTATCATAAGTGAGCCTACGGCCATAGGTCAGAACGTCTGCGGGGTGAAGGGAGGGGTACGAACCTTGTTAGGAAGTTGTCGGCTGGGATCCAGTTAGATCCTATAATTGCGGGAGTGAGTCCTCGGACCGTACGGAGCGGCATAGCTTCTGCCGACCTCCCATGAAAACCGGGACGTTGTTGATTTCAAAGTACCAAGATAGGCCCTGCTGGTCGACAAGCGGCGTTTCTACGATTTTGACGCGTCTGAACGCGATGGTTTTGACCACTGAATCCAGTTCCCTGCCACGCTACGCGTATCGTGAGGTTCCTTCGTCGGTGGACCTAGAGGATACACTTACGTCGTCGATTGCGGCAACCTCGATTTCGTACAGTGGTTGCTTACCATACCCAATCGGGTACCACAACTCAACCTCGTCGTCACCGAAGGTATATGTGGTAGATCCTTTGCCTTCTGCGACTTTGACGTCTTTGATCTCCTTGATGCTCGTCTTGCTGGATCCCCTCACGGACACCCGAACGGTGCCCATGAACTCGTCCCCGGTCAACTCGAAGGAGAGGTCCACGCGAGGTTCTAGCTCCTCCGAGACGATCGCATTCGCCCATACTTCTGCGATCCTGATATCGTATGTGTGGAAGCTGATTGGGCGCCATGGGCCGGCCGTCATGAGAACAGGACCCCAATCCCATCCGTAACTGGGTTTCATTCTTTAGAACCTTACGGAGGCAGGGTTTACGGGAATCGGAACGTACTTGTATCCAGCCTTCCTGACGTGTAACCGACTTGAGTCGCCGTTCCAAAGGTTGAACGTTCCGTGTTGTTTCTGTAAATCGCGGCCCTTTTGAAAGGCACTCGCAAAGGCTATCTCGAGTAGATTGTCTCCGTGTTTGAGGTGCTGTTTGACTGGGACTCTGTGAGCGATGAACTGGTTGTCGGTTCTAAAGTGCGGTGAGGACCCTCTCGATCACGGACGTGTCAAAGGGCGCGCACTCCAGGATTTTTGCACCATTCTGTGGTGTGTCTCAGTCTATGTGAACAAAATCAGAGATGTTGGAACGCACCAGGGTTACTGTAGTGAACGTGTCGAGGCCATCGAACACGAGATCGGCATTGGGTACCTCCAAATCGTCGCTGGACACGGTGAACGTGGTTTTGAACGCCCATTCCTTCTCGCCGACCCCTATCAAGGTCGTAGGATCCCATCAAGCTCGAGAACGTTGGTGAACAATTGAGTGAGGACTGACACTGCACATCCCACTCGTGTAACCCGACGAACTTGGTAGATCGAAGTTCGATCAGCGAGGGGTCCGCTGGGGGAAAGAAACGACTCACAGGGTCCGGGATCCTCTTCGCCTTGAGTAACTCTACGTGCACGGTGGTTGGAACCCGCTCTATGCTCAGCCACTCTCCATCTTTGGTTCCTTCACCACCCCCGATCTCGGTGAATGACCACCCTTCGCTAAGTTCTGTGATCCCCATCTCGTTCAGCCGAGGCCTTGTTCAGAATCCGGCACGATATACCGGTGTGTCCGCTTGTCGAATCCGCCGAACGATCCCGCACCGAGGGTAAGTATAAGGTTTCGCTTGAAATTTTCGGGATAGCCGTGATCACGTAAGACAAGCCAAGTGCGATGGGGAGTTGTCACCCGCCGTCAAAAGTTGGAATTGCCCCCTTTTCCACAGAATGGGGGTATCACACATCGTGAATGTCATTCTCCCTTGTTTTCCGGTCGTGGCGACTTTCACTGTTCAGGTAGATCGGTCACCATTGTTCGGGAACCGGGCCGCCCTGGCTTAGCATGCGCAGTCGGAGTCATCGTACGCGAGTCTTCGCGAAGCGACACATTAAACTTGATTCTGCTGGGTGGCCATTTGTCATTCGGTGGTTGTGTGCTGTGACCTCGAGTTTGCCCCCTCGATAGACGACAAGGACACTAATGTAGAATCTAAATTCACCGCGGGCAACGAGCTATATACCCGTCGAATAAATCTTGATTTTACGCTGAAGGGTGAACCGATTTCTTCAGGACAAAGGGAATCAAGCGAATGTTGAAAGAAGGCTAAAGATATAATTTGGAACGAATCTCATTGGTTGGCGCGCGGATAACTCTTGGTTTTCTTTCAATTCCTTTACCAACGCTTTTCAGAAGATACTAGTACTGTTTCACGCTTCAGGATAAACTCGTGATTAATTCAACAGACATATTCTCCACTACGCGGTGAAACTGCCCCCTGGGCGATGCACGGCCCCCGTGGACAAGGTCGAAATACTCTCCCACACCACGGTACCCGTAGGTTAAGAAGCCATGGCCAAGGTGCTTCTCCCTCTCGCCACCATCGAGTGCGACGGGGTGACGCGCGGTGCTTCAATGGTTCACTCGTTCACTGGAAAAAAAAATAGGTAAAAGATTCGGGGTTCGTTGACAAAGGTTGGATTTCTTGAGATTCGTTGGAGCGCTTCATGTACCTACGAAAACTGGTTAAGGGTCTGGACGAACTTTTCGAATCGTTGGATAAGTTCTCGCAACTGTTATTGCCCTCGATTCTGACCGCTGGGCGGATCGTGGAAAAGGGTGCTCGATCTATTGTACATGTACGGTCTTAAAATTACAAGAGATATCTGTAGCCCTTGGGGAGCCCCCTCTCCTGTTCCTCCTTTTCGGCTTTCTCGTTAAGTGCCTTTAGATGAGCCCTGAACGCGAGGATCATCACTATTCCCAACCCGTTGGTCGCAATACAAATCCCATAAGAGTATCTGTAGGTTGGACCCCAGGATTTGGGCCAGATGTACGAACCAGAGATGTTACCCAGCTGACCAAATGAATTAATGAACGCGATGGCCACAGCTCGCTTTGAGGGTGGACGGGGGAATGTGGAGCTAATCCACGCAAGGAAGGTTATGAACGCGGCGTAAGATTGAGCCATCAAGAATCTGGTAGAACCCCGCTTTGAGCCGTTAATCAAGAGCAGGGAGTTACCACCACTTACAGCGAAATGTACCGTGCAGTAAGATTCATGGTAGAGGACGCAATCACAAACCCAACCAGCCCAACGCACAAAGAAATGACCATGTGGAAGGACCTCTCGCCCGTCGCGTCCGAGTGTCTGCAGCCCCGCGTAAGTCGGCTATTTCTCCTGTAACAGGGGATACCCACCTCGTGACGACGAATGCGACCAGAGTCGCAAATACCCAGGGCGGGGCGCAGAGCAAGAGGGTCACAGTTCGGTTATACCCGAGCGTAGCGGTGAGGGTAGGGAAGAACGCGTTAAATGAGAGGGAGATGATGATGGAGGTTATGCTTCATGTAATAGATAAATCAAACGCACTCCTGGAATATGGGGGAACGTACTTCAGTGCCATATACAAAACCTTCCAATCCGTCAGGGTATCAAGGAGAGTTTGCCTTTGACTCTTGACTTCGGTTTGGCCCTCGTCGCCAACACCAGCGTCCTCTTCCATTCGCTTCTCAGCCAACCTCGCTTCGATTGGGGATAGCCAACGATGGGAAGTGGAAGGGAAGTCTGGAAGAACGAATACAGCGATGAGGGCGGTGAAGATTGTCAGACCACCCTCAATGAAGAACAACCTGTTCAAGTCAGTTTACATAGACTTAGCTGCGAAGGGGGGGGTAATGTACCATCTCCACGCAGCGTGTCCCAAAACGCCTTCCATACCATCGAGAATCCCGGAAGCAATGAGTGAGCCAAAGGCATTACTTAACAAACTGCCGCACGAGAGGACAGCAGTCCGCAAACCAAGTTCACTGCGTTTGTACCATTTCGAAAGGAGGAACAAGGCTCCCTGCCATTATGGGAACGTGCTCGAAACATCCGCCATAAGCAACTCACTGGGAAAAACGCGCACTCGCAAATACCCAAGAAGAAGCGCGTCATAAGAGCGCCAGCAAAGTTGTGGGCGACTCCGGTCAGGATAGAGATGAGACCCCAAAGGGCCATGCAAACGGGGAGGTACACGGAGGGTTTCCCGATGTGATTGAGAAACATGTTCCTATTTCGTTGGTGCAGGGGTGAGCAAAAGGTCAGACCTGGATCGCGAGTAAAAGACGTACGAGGGAACCTGCATGGTGATGTACCCGACATAAAGGATACTTAGGATGGTAGCGAACTGGTTTCCGGTGAGGCCCAGGTCTTCCTCGAAACCGCGTAAGCGGGCAGCACTATCCGTCACGCTCAGCATCGACAATTCCGACTTTCGAGGGGATCTACGCTCACGCAGCGTTGTTCCTGTCAATCTGCATGGAGCGAGAATCTTAATACACGTCGAGAAGCCATACTCGACTCAAGACTCACGTAGTTTAGGATATATATGACGACCAGGATGGACATACGCGCATCCAGCTTGAGCAACAACCTTTTCTCCAGCTTCCTCCTCGCATCGGCGCCACCAAACTCGGCATCTGGGTCCAAAGCGGTCTCGGAGTCTCTGCTGTGATGTCCCAAGGTGTGTTCGTCACGTTTCGTTTCTTCCAAGTCTTTCGAAGACATCGCGTTGGCCTGAGTGCGGTGGGCTTACCTGTCGTGGGGAGGAGAGAGAAGAGGTTCCGATTCTTCCGGACTGAAAGCTTTTGCCGTTACTCACGCACACATCCGAGGAATACGGTCATAAGGTGCCGGTACTCACCCAGAAACAGAGGTTACCCCGTACCCCATGGTTGACTCCTCGTGCACGGGGTTTGCAACCTGCCACACCCGATCATTCGGCAAGCGAGGCGGATCAACCGGCCACTTCTCACGCGTGTTGCCTTCTCAGGTGAGTACACTTGAAAACAAACTCTGCAAGTGGGACACCCGCCAGGATATGGCCGCTACAGCGATTGCCCCCTCCCCTATAGCTACCCCTAGCGACTACCATAGGATTGTCTCTCCGACACTAACTATTCCGAACGATGTTACCCAACCGATCCCCGTCGGTCTCTTATCATGCCAACGTTAGTCGATCGCCCAACTTTCCCCCCAAACGTTCAGATCTGAGCTCTTGCGCTGCACGAAACATTAGGCGATCCTCTGCTCCGCCGGCTCGAGACATTCGTAGTCGACGCCTTCCCCCTCCTGGCCAATGCGCCCCCAAAACCGCTGCGGAAGGGTGCTAAGAGGTCCCCTTCGGAAGGCGTTGTTTTGCAGGTCATCCTCCATGACACCATCATCTTTCCAGAAGGCGGCGGTCAACCCTCGGACGTAGGATACATATCCGTAGGGTCAGACACAACCCTTGAGGTGTTTGAGGCCCAGCGCCTCGGAGGGCACGCCGTGCATTCTATCAGATTCCCAACCCTAGAAGAGTTGCAGAAAGCGCAGCTTCTCCTTCCCATCGGTACCAAAGTTGTTTTAACGCTCGGAGATGGTGGTTATCGGAGGCGTCTGGACCATGTGAGCAACCCGGCCCCGTAAACTTCCCCAATTTTTACCGTAAGTTTATTGCACAGATGACACTTCATACATCCCAACACCTCCTTTCTGCGATTCTGGAACAGCGCCTTCAACTTCCCACCCTCTCTTGGTCACTCACGACTTGTCCGTCCCCGTGCTACGTTGAAATACCCCGAGGGTTGACCCCCGAAGAGGTGGCTTCGATTCAGGACGAAACAAATGCCCTAGTTTTTGAGGGTCGGAAGGTTTATGTCGAGGTCGAGGAACTCCACCCCGACAACGTCCCCGAAGTTGCTAGGTTAGATGACGGGAGGTCAGCAGGGAAGGGCCTTCCTTCTGACTACACGGGCGGCGTTAAACGGACTGTAGTAATCGATGGCGTGGACCGTAACCCGTAAGCTACCCAAATCACCGCACGACTTAAAATAACCCCTGTGCAGATGTTGCGGGACTCACATGCCGAGTCTTCATAACCTCCAGCTATTTCTTCTGCCGCATACAGAAGCACTGTCCCGCTCCTCGGTGACATCGGCCCGGCTGTACTTCATCGCGGGCCCACGCTTGATCACCCACCTGACTTCGACTCATAACCAGATTGCCCAAGCTTCGACCATCCTCAGCTGCGGGGCACCTCAAGTTCCTGATCGAATTTCGCAAGTGGTCGACGACCGCAAAGCCGCAGAGAAGCGTGTTGCCGATCTCGAATCACAGCTAATCTCGATTGCAGCAAAGGAGTTGCTCCATTCAGCAACTTCTGGTAACGAAGAGAGGGTATCTGTACACGTGCACCGGAACGATGATCCCCTGGTGTTCCTGACCGCTATCGCCTCAGAGTTCGCTAGGCTCTGGACCGCCTTTGAACCCGCCTCGAAACAGTACCTGATTGTGTTTACGTCCTCGCCCACATCGCAAACCGCTACCAGCACGACGGTGGTGCTCGTGTTTGGCTCAGAAGACGCCAGCGTGAAGGAAGCTGGAGAGACCCTGAAACTCAAGCTGGGAGTCAAGGGTGGAGGCAAAGGCCCACGGTGGAGTGGGAAGTGGGCAGGTGTGTGGAAGCCCGCCAAAGAGGGGGAACTAGTTAGCGAGGTAGTGAGAGGGATTCAAGTCTAACCAAAGTGGCGTATCACTCGTGTACCTGTTGCCTGCATTTCATCGCGGTTGCGATAAGTTCGTGTGGTATTTTGGGAAAAGAACGCGCGAGGTTGCAGATCAGGGAGTTGTGTACTCGTGGTTCTGCCTCGGTTAGAGAGACGGAGGGGGCAGCCAGCCTGGCTCTTCCCAAACTCCGGTGGGTTTCGGCTTCGGTTTTGTGTGATACCCATTCTCCGTTGGCAAAGCGGAGAAGCCCGCGAACGAGACACTAAGTAGGGGGTGCGTATGGTGTGCTCTGCGAAACGCATGGATAGGTGAATTTCTGCCTCCCGCGTAGCCTTCGCCCCCCTTATCATCGGGGGGACTGGCATACTGGAGGCGCAATCTGTCGTCATCACCACCACCGATGAGGACGCATGCACAGCTCAGGAAGTTGCGAACCCAGCGGGTCCGACGTCGGTCAATTCCCTGGCCGTGTCCCGAGCGTGACCTTCCTCTTCGCTAGAACCAGAGTCTCTCGGGTTGGCCGTTTGACCTTCATGTCGTGCGACCGATCATCCCACCGGCTAGGTTTGGTCATCACCCATCATGTATCAGTATTCAACGTTCAACACACAACAAAGATTGTCGCGTCGGTTGGACGGTGCGGAAGAAAGCCTTTCTCGGGCGATACAGGGCCAGCCAGGGGGTGTGATGGATTAATCGAGGATGGCAGTCTCTCCCATCGGTATCAGGTGTCCAGACCTCCCACCAACAACTCCTCGAACAGGGAACCACTCAACCGAGTGGATGCGACGAGATTGGCGCGGGAAGAGAAGCTTGAAACCGACGAGGGCATCACACGAACAAACGCGTGGGCGAGTGTTATCTTGAGTTAATTATATCTCATTTCAAAAACATGACCATCAACCTCTCTCAACTCCGGTTCCCGGCTGGGAACTGAGACGAAGACCCACATGGATCATTTCAATCTACCGATCATCCTCGCTGATGGCCCTCACCACTGCGTGGCGATACCCGTCCCGGCATTGTTGTGCCCGTCCGGATGATGGGAGATCTGGGTGTATGGTGAAGGTGGAGGAGAAAGTATAAAACCTCCCTTGAATCACCGCGTACCTCCGGAACCCTTTGCCGCTCTCGTCCCTCTCCGTCGCACATCCCCCCTCCTCAGCTGCGACTTCACCATGGAGAAATCATCTCTCGCCAGCGTCGACAAGGGGTCTGACATCAACGAAAAGGGCGGCTCGGTTGACGTCGTACGATCGATCCATTCTTCCGTATGCCCAGGCTGACGTTCTACACTTGGCATGATCGCAGGATGAATTTGCCTCTGATATGCAGGCACTAGGCCCGGATATCGCCGAAGCTGTCGAATATTCCAAGACTATGGCTGCTGAGGAAGTCGATGAGGTGATCGATCACATCCTTGAACAGGTAAACCTCTTCGTCTCGTGCAAGGACCGAACAATGTACTAATGCACCCGTTAATAGCACGACAAGGACCCTGTCAGTACCCTTGTGCACTTAGGAATCCATGCCAGTACTGAACGATTCACAGAACTTCCCCCCTCGCGTTCTCGAACTTTGTAGGCAGTACAAGTTCGATGAGGAGCTTAGGAACGACCCCATCGAGTACCAGAGGGTCTACCAGGAACTCAAGGTCGAGGCCGCCCTCATCATGGTCGTAAGTTTCAAACCAGCTCTTACACTATTCGTCGAGGCCTGATGTGGTCCATCTAGAACTCTCCCTACGCCGAGGTCCGTGCTGTCGTCGACAACCACGATGATCCCGATATGGCCGCCAGCTCGTTCCGTACCTGGTTTATCGGCACCATCTTCGTCGGTGCTGGTGCTTTCATCAACCAGTTCTTCAGCATTCGCTACCCTGGTATCAGTGTTGGTGCTAACGTCGCCCAGTTACTGTACGTCTCACCCGCTCTGATTCGCTGCGAACGCCGACTGACGGTTGACCGTGTGCAGCGCTTTCCCGGCAGGTAAATTCCTGGAGAAGGTCCTTCCGACTACCAAATTTAACACCTTCGGACATACCTGGAGTCTTAACCCTGGAAAGTTCAACATGAAGGAGCACATGGTGATTACCATCATGGCAAATGTTGGTTTCGCTTCTCCTTATACTGCCTACGTGAGTCCTGTGGTTGTAATTCCGTCGGACTGTTTTCACACCGGATGTGTCAGGTCGTCTTTGTCCAATACCTCCCCATCTACTTCAACCAACCGTGGGCTAGCAATTTCGGTTACCAAAGTGAGTGGTGTGACTGTTGGGCTTGGGTCCCATGTCTCACCTGGAACCTTAGTTCTCGTCGCTCTTTCTACCAACTTTATTGGATACGGTCTCGCTGGTCTTACCAGGCGTTTCCTCGTATACCCATCTCGCGCTGTTTGGCCATCCAACTTGGCCACCATCGCGCTGAATGTAAGCGATAGCTGATATCAATGCCCTTGATACCATACTGACCCCTTGTAGCGTGCCTTCCACACCGAAACAAACCAAGCCGTTAACGGTTGGACCATCTCGAGGATGAGGTGGTTCTTGTACTGTTTCGGCGCCATGTTTGTCTACTTCTGGTTCCCCAACTACATCATTCAGGCCACGTCATACTTCAATTGGATGACTTGGATCGCCCCAGACAACGTTACCTTGGCCGCAGTCACCGGGACTGTTGGCGGTCTCGGCCTTAACCCCTTCCCCACCTGGGACTGGAACCAGCTCACCGTCGCTGGAGACCCCCTCATCAATCCATTCTACAGTATCTTTAACGGTTTCCTCGGCACGCTCATCACCGCCCCGATTATCCTCGCGATCTGGTACACCAACACCTGGAACACGGCCTACATCGCCATCAACGACAACCACGTTTGGGACAACACCGCTTCGCGTTACAAGGTCTTGAAGGTCGTCAACAACGAAACCATGTTCAACGAGGCGGGTTACAAGGCTTACTCCCCGGCTTACCTCTCTGCCGCCAATTCTTTCCTCTACGGCATGTTCTTCGCTGTTTACACTGCTACCATCACGCACACCATCCTCTACCACCGTCGGGAGATCGTCGCCGGCTTCAAGAACCTGTTTAGCCGCAAGTCTGCCTTTGCCGATAGCAAGGATGTCCACACTCGCCTCATGCGGAATTACCGTGAGGTTCCTGAGTACGTATACCTCGGTGTCCTCCTCGTCTCGATCGCCTTGGGTGCCGCCGGCGTCGGCGCATTCCCAACCCACACCAGTCCTGCGGTTGTCCTTTACGGTGGTATGTATCACTCCATTTTGAATGGTATTCTACCGCTCACCGAACCCTACAGTTTTCCTCGCCGCGATCTTCTGTATTCCTTGCGGTATTATCATGTCCATCACGAACGTTGAGATTACCTTGAACGTCATTGCTGAACTTTTTGGTGGTCTCTGGTTCGCCGGAAACGCTACCGCCATGAACTACTTCAAGTCTTACGGATACGTTACAACCTCGCACACACTTCACTTCGCTCAGGATCTCAAGCTCGCCCATTACGTGCACATCGCCCCGTGGATCACCTTCAACTGCCAGATGTGGGCGACACTCGTCTCCACCTTTGTCTGTACGGCAATTCTCAACTACCAGATGACCCAAATCCCCGACGTCTGCTTGCCCAAGCAAAAGGATCACTTCACCTGCCCTGGAAACAACACATTCTTCACCGCTTCCGTCCTTTGGGGTACTCTCGGCCCCAAGAAGATGTTCGGTCCCGGAGCCATCTACAACGGCCTCTTGTGGTGTTTCCTCATTGGTGCTATCCTGCCCATCCCCTTCTACTTCCTCCGCAAGAAGTTCAAGATTTTCGCCTACTTCCACGTTCCCATCTTTTTGGTCGGTGGACTTATCTGGGCTCCTTACAACATGGGCAATGTTTGGCCCGCAGTCCCTGTCGCCTTCGCCTTCAACTACTATATTAGGAGGAATTACTTGGCCTGGTGGTCCAAGTACAACTAGTAAGTGACCCCCGCTACCCTTGATTTGTAAGTTCCGTACTGACGAACTCTTCCCCTCAGTATCACCTCTTCTGCCTTCTCGTGCGCTATCGCCATCTGCGCCTTGGTCATCTTCTTCGCCTTGCAACAACAAAATATTGAGATTAACTGGAGCGGTAACACCAGACCCTTCGCGGGTATTGACGGTTCTGGTCCCGTACTCAAGACGTTGAAAAAGGGAGAGCATTTCGGCCCTGGCGTTGGCGAGTTTTAATTGTACCCTATCATAGCATATTCCTTCCTCCCCTCAACGATTTCTTTTTGTCCGTCATTTTTTCATTGCTTGTTGTACGGGTAGAACGCAGTCATGTTTTAATACACACCCCTCCATATGGGGTTTTCTATCCCTGAACAATACACCGTGGGAGGTCTTGACATTTCTCCGACTTCGCCTCTAATGAATTGCATGCGATAAGTATTGTGGATTGTATGTGCGAATTCATTGACCCGAAGTGCGCATGCGTCCATGTGGTTGTATCGTATTCTTATCTGTTCCATAAATATCCCCCATGGGAACATACCGCAGGGTTACCCGGTCGAAGAACGATGGTATGATTTAGTGGTTTCACATGGGACTGGAGCTTGATCACCTCTGGGTGTCATATGGTAGGGACATCCGGAGCGGTAATTCCCGATGAATCCGAGATCAGTCCGGTGACGACGTTGAACCTGGACTTTACTGATCCTCCGGGTCAAAGGATAGGGGAGCGGTGGTATTGGGGCGGATGAAGTAAAACGCCAATTGAACGGTGAACGTCCACGGTAGCACTGAGGCGCATATGTACTTGCTGCCCGCCCCAATCAAATAGATAGCCGAGGGGTTCCTAACGAGGCCCTTCAATTGCGGGTATCGGAGTGTCTCTGTTAACTCTGGTTTCATCGGACTGGCGGTGCGTCGTTCCGAGCGTACCGAGTTTACCGAACACCCCGGGTGTGTACGAGGCTGAAGCTACTTGATCACGCGAATCCGCATCGGGGTTCGTTTTGTCGTTCGAAGCGGGTGCGTGTGTAGCAACGGGACAGAGTTGGAAGGACCCGCACGGAATCTTCCGCAGATAGAAAAAAACTCGCGCATTGGGGGCACGCACGGAGCCCTGGCAGCCCCGTTTCTCCGGGATAACCTCACCGCTTCTCTGTAGTGCCTGCGCGGCTTACTGGATGTCCGAGATTCTCCCCGCCTTCTGTGACGTAACCGTGACATCTGCTGAGGAAAACTTCCGACTGAAACCACAATATTTGTCCGTTCACCACAAAACGTTTTGAGAGGAGGGTGCGGGGCGGTGGGTCTCTTGTAGTATCACCCTTACATTCGCAACGAGATATGGAGCCCTGGGGAATTTGTCCGAAATGGTGATCGATTTCGTAGCCTCCGTTTGGCCAACGTGATATGGGGAATGGTGGCACAAAAACACCGGACCCACTTGCACCCCTTCTCACGTCAGGGCGGCCGTCTGCGGTTTGACGCCCTTCTAGCCATGTCTCGGCAGATCCTAGTCAACGTATGACCGGCGCCACCCTGTTGACCTCTTGTCCTACTATACAGGTCGCTCCAAGACCAAGTTCCGGCGGTTCCGGCAGCCCTGGACGTCACATTCCGCGACCTCATGTCCTCCGTCCATTTTGCGCATGGGAGTCGGGCGTCAAACGCGTGTTCATAAGACGGTAGTACCTTCCCGTCCGCTCCCAGATGTGTCCCTTCACAGCCCTCGACCACCTCCAACCTACTGGCAGATACTGCCTTCTTCGGCTACCAACTGTACGCCTTGATCCCACCGTTGCACCCAAGTCATTGGGCTCATCGAGTCGGCCATGGGTATCGTCCCCCGTTCCGTAGTTCGTGAGAGATTAAGGTTTAACCCCCGTAAACCCTTCACGATGTGAACACCCCTGGCGGTCTCAAAAGAACTGCGATTACTACGCCCCGGAGACTATGTGGTACATTCTGGAAGTTGCCTAGATCTTGCGGTTTACTGACGAGGTTTGGGAAGGTTTGTGGAGATGCTGGGCAATCCCTCAAAACGACCATCAACCAATACGGTTTCCACTTGCCCGGAACATGGGGCGGAAACTTGGATAGTGCGTTCATGCTTGAAAGCACGGCTGGTGTGGAAGAGGTGATGAATTTGAAGGAAGATCAAGCCAGGGACCTGGCAGATAAACCTGCTGAGGTGCGTTATTGCGAGATCCTCATACCTGAGTTCTGATTTCAAGTCTTAATCACAGGAACTCGACCAGATCGGTATCTGCGAGCGCTCGGGGAAGACGTACTTGAGGGTTCTCCAGAGGCTATGCGGCGCATCCGGTGTGTTGCCTATTGTAGAGCAACCCTCTACGAGCAGTTGGTTTGCAGACGTGTACAAGGCGACGTACAAGGGACAACCGGTGGTGACGACGGCTCTCAAGACCACGTCCTTAGACTGTCCTGAGAACCTCCACAAGGTCGGCGGCTTAGTTCTCGCTTTTTCAACGCTTTGCGAAGGCGGTCGTCTGGTGGAAATGGCTTCGACGTGAGAATATCCTGCCATTTGTTGGGACTTCTTCGATATCACCACCCTTCTCGATGGTCTCGGTCTAGATGGAGAGTGATATTATGAGTTTTCTCAAGACCAGTCCAGAGTGGAACCCGTTCAGCCTGGTGTGTATACAGTGCTTCCTACTTGGCACTACTGACTTGCAGTATAGCTCGTGGATGTGGCCAATGGCTTACAATATCTACACCAAACGACTCCGTCCACCGTGACCTTAAAGGGGTGAGCCAGTTGTCATGACGTGAAGTTGGGCTGTGTTGACTGGTGAAGTCGAGATACAGGTAAATGTCCCCAAGACCACACTTGTTTGGCTTCGGGCACAAAAATCTTGGAAAACACAAGTCCCGTCGAAGGACCCAGCACCGGTGGGGCGGGGGGCACGGTTCGGTGAATGGCCCAGAGGTTCTAAACCCGGACAGATACAGCAAACAGCCTAGGCAGAAGCTGCCCTCAAAGAGCACGGAGATGTATTCCCTTGGGATGACCGTTCTTGAGGTGCGCATCAGCTCGCAGCCCCTGCTCTTTTTACCGTCGAACCTTTTCCTCCAGTTTTTGGATCGGGGCGGGGGCGCCGGATCTGGCAAACACACCAGATCTGTGAATGAACTGAATTAGGTCAGGTAAGCCGTTGCGAGGGTCAAAGAGTGGTCGCAGGGAATAGCCATGGGCGTGGAGGCCCGCATGCATATGGTTTCTCCTAAGTGTCACCAGTACGGTGCGGAAAACCAATTGCCCACCAGAAATTTCTTGAGGGGTGGCACTGTGAGGGACCCAACCACACTCTTAATGGTACCGGTCATACAACCTATTGTACCCCCGGCGTGGCCCTCCAGTACCTGGCACGACCTCCGGCTTCACCAAGTACTTGTCATGACTCAAGGGCGGTCATGTTTCCAATTCCCCCCCACACACACCTTTCCAATAGTGGACCAAATGTGAGTGATGTATGTGATTCAAGAGCAAATAGATAGGGTATGGATAGTTCAGGACGAAGAGTGAAAACGGGATGGACGTGATTGACAACTGAACTAGGAATGGAGACGGCGATCACCAGGAGGAAATCGAAGGCGGTCATGGTTGTAATGTGTATGGGGAGAGGTCCTGGTTTCGCTGGAACACCCTCAAATGCAGGGGCCAAACTTGCTCGTTTGAAGGTGGACCTCAACGTTGTAACCTTCGTGAGCTCCAATATTTGGAGAGAGTGAAACAAATCCCTCAGAAGTGTGGGTAGGCATTGAATGAGATACTCTCCTTCACGGATGTAGACGAGTCAGTGAGCGGGTGGACTAGGCTGGCCGGTATCTAACCTCGAGTACAGAGGGGGCCAACTCCGGGACACCCCGATCTTTATCCTGGTACAGGGCCTAGACCCCACATCCCGCACCTGTCACAACTTACCACCATGACACAACGAAATGGTGTTTGACCACACTTGAGCGAAATGAGGGAGTACCAGGGATGTGGTTGGAGATGGTGACGTGCTAGGAGAACACAGGGTCGTTCACGGACGATGGGCACCCTGGATGCTCGGAGCTGACAGCTCTCTTGAGAATATCCCGCTCATTGCTTCCGGCCCTTTTCCAACATATTGCCATCCGTTGAGTCTGTCGTTGATCCACCCTACACGTCAAAGAAAACCGACAGAATCACCATCGCCAAAGTCGCCGCCATCGAGTGCTTTGACGAGGGTTTGCGTTTACGTCGGACCCGGGGGCCGTTTGTGGGCAGAATCTCATCTAAGCTGGGGATTGCAGGTAAACATACTGGGTCTTGTAGAGGTGGGGAGGGGGGAGTAAGTATCTGGTCGGGTGGCGTTACCTTGGGACATCGTACTGTGAAGGGCTTGACCGCAAACGGGGACGACGAGGGTCTGCGAGGAGTGATAAGCACATTACCCCCCATACGGTATCGGCAGGATAGAATACGTTGGTCTAGACCAGAAAAGAGCAGTTGGCGTCCTTTGTCAGTATGCATGAGTTCTACAGAGTAGGCCAGTCCCAAGCGGCCAAGGAGTCGGGGACTAGCATCAAAGGAGCGGCCGGGGAAGAGATGTGAGGGTTGCGTTCCGCAAATGACAGTGTGCTAAGGTAGCGAACCCCCCCGTTGATCAACCGACGGTTCACCTCGACCAAGAGGGACCATGCGAATAATTAATCTGCTTTGGGGTACCGGGCCCCGGGGTAATGGTCGAGCATGGAACTTGCAATTTGTACGTGTCCAGACTTGTCCTGCGGGGCATCTTCCGTTGATCGGCGGCTCGCGTGGTGCCGGTGAAGCCGTGCTCGACTTGGAGGTGGTGCCAAACCCATCAGCAACCTCTCCGAGATGTCTGCGTTCTTTGGCTTGTAAGCCTCACAAGTCACCGCCGCCCATCCACTGCTTACTGGATATCCTCCAGAGGGAAGACCCGTACATTTAAACCCAGGAAGGACATCCCAGAGGGGACGAAACAGTATCAGCTACGAAAGTACGCCGAAGCCACCCTCGTATGTTGCCGATGTTTAGCTGCGACATGTGCTTGATTTGAGCTCTGGATACGTACAGGGCTCCGGTAATCTGCGATTAGCTGTCCAGTTACCCGATGGTGAAGATACAAACGAGTGGTTGGCCGTGCATGGTGCGTTCCAGGGTGTCTAATCTCATCCTGTTTGTCCATTTACCCGCCTCCGTTGGATAGCTGTCGACTTCTTCAACCATTTGAACATGCTTTACGGTACAATAACCGAGTTCTGTACTCCCCAAGAGGTGCGTCCACGTTCGACGTTACCGTATCTCAGATCTACCTTTTTGAATCTCCCCGCGCTGCCGTAGTGTCCAATCATGTCTGCCGGTCCAAGGTATCCATCAGAGAGGTGGTGCGTAATTAATATACTAACCATGGTCTGGACAGATACGAGTATCTCTGGGAGGACGGTGTAAAGTACAAACGGCCCACCAAACTGTCCGCGCCGGAATACGTCGATACGCTGATGAACTGGGCCCAGAGCCTTCTCGATAACGAAGAGTACTTCCCCAACCAAATCGGTACGTAAGGCGAGCCGGCTTTGACCGTGAGGTTCGTTGCGTTACTCACCGTTTCGCGTTCAGGCGCCCCCTTCCCAAAGGGTTTCAGGGATACCGTCAGGACAATCTTCAGGCGGCTTTTCCGTGTTTACGCACACTTGTACAGTAACCACTTCGATCAGATTTGTGCACTCGGCATTGAGGGTAAGTGGGCAGGAACCCCCGTGGGGTGCTGTGAGCTGATCAATCTACCAGCGCATCTCAACACAAGTTATCGACACTTCTTCCTGTTCGTGCACGAGGTTCGTAACAGAAGTAATCTACAGTGACTTGAACTGATTTCTGGCAGTTCGATCTCGTTGACAAGAAAGAGCTTGCTCCTCTTGACGAGCTGAACGACGCGATCCTCGCGGAAGACAAGGGTCGGTAAACGCCAGACCACTCCATCCATCCGACAACACGTCGAAACCATGTATATACCCCCTCTTGTAAACCACCGGCCATCGCATTCTCAGAGTGCAAAATAATGGAATGATTTGACGCCAGGGAAGTCATGAAACGTAAAAAGACCAAATGTATGAGACGGACATGACCCGACCCCCCTCCAAAGTAAACTCATCCAAATTTTCCTTGCCACTGCGGCCGGTTGGGGCGACATTGGAGGCACTTTCACCGGCCGACCGGCAGCGTTGGAAGTTGGGGACACGGCGGTTCGTACAGATTGCGGTTCCCGGTACCTGATCCGAGGGGTGGTTGGTACAGGGGTTGCGGGGGTATCGAAAGGAGGGGACGCACCGCCGGAACAGGACTAGCAGAAGGTCTTCTGTCACTGCTTGTGGGAAGTAGGAGCGGGTTCATCGTCATCATCCTCGAGCTCCATCTCCTCGTCGCTATCCTGTTGTTTCTCCCTCTTTGCCTCACGTCCGGCAGGGCCGTCATCATCCCTCGGCCGTTTTTCGGATAGCGACACCCCACTCGCGAATTTAGAGTTAAACTCAGAGAGAGCACCCGCTTGCGCGGAGTTCGGAGGAACGAAGCTTGGATCCTCCCTCTTCAAAGTCGCGTGGGATTTGGTTTTAGCGTATGATATCCGCTGTCATCCCAGATCCCGATAACCCGGGGAAGGTCGAAACCGACAGATCCAAGTCAACCGGCCGATGGAGGGTCGGAAAGTGTGAGGGAAAGAGAGCGGGAACCTGGTTGGATCAACCTGAAATACGACACTGATTGGCTGGCAATCCCTCACCAGTGGTTTATCGTAGAACGTCATACCTGCGCAAGCCCTCATCGCAGCAGTCGCCCCCGCCAAATCCGCAAAGACCAAGAACGCTTGACCGCGCATCTTGGGACTCTTCGTCGCGACGACATCGATCACTTTTCCGTGGGTCGCAAAAAGCGCGTAGAGCTGGGTGTGTAGCTCTTCTTTGTTGATCTTGTCGTTCAGATTGTTGATGTAGAGCGTCGTGTTGGGTTGGACGGCTGGGTCCATTTTGGCGGGTGGGATGGGATGGATGGGCGTTTGTAGTTGGACTACAAATGCTGCAGTTCCCACGGTTAGAAGTTTCCTATACCGCCGAATCGCGGCAGGGGAGCACCTTAAACGACGTCGACGTCGAGCACCACAAATCGGTCTCACCGTCATCTTGAGGCAGTCCTTCATACTGCGGTTACGGAAACCTACGAAAATCGGGATAACCAAATTCGTGATCTACGCAGCGTATCGCCTCCACCAAATATCTCCTATCTCCGGTCATCTGCTGGTAGAACGTTTGTCCCAGGCACCCACCCGTCCGAGCGAGTACAATGTCACTGTCAATTATCGCCTATGGCAATCTCATCCTTAGGAACGCCGCTCGCGGCCTCCATCCAGATGATCCCGTGGCGATTCTGGCTGGGTCCGCGTCCCATCTTGCGGACCGGAAGGTTGATCGCCTTAGCATATTTCTTCCACTCGAACGTGTAAGAGTCTCCTGTTTCATTCGCGCCTGTTCCTGGGCACATCCGATGTACTATCGTCGATCCATGGCCACCAACGATGAACAGAGGCTTATCGATTATCTCTCGCTTGGCCATCGCCTCATCAGCGCGTGAGCACCCACAACCTTCATCCGTGCGCTTCTGGGCCTTGATGATGTCGAGCTTACGGTATTGATGACGGCCAAAGAGTTGGAATACATTATACAAACTTTGAATGGACGGAGCAGGAGGACTACAAAGGAGGTTACCCGTTTTCCCACGGTTTGTAGACGCTCGATACACGTGCGCCAAGCCGACACGTCGATGGACACAAAAATCCATTTTCCCATGGTGCGATGGGTTAACCGAAGTGTCCACATCTCCTCCGTTCCGCTTCTCGTCTCTCTCTTCCACATCACCACTCGGTGGCTGCGTCCTCCGCCAACCAGTCTACAGCGTCGGTCTGAGGACATTCCGCCTATCCTGTGAAATAGCTGTCGACCCACATTCCTTAGAAAAAGTGGCCCAGCCAGAGACGTTGCCACGATGAGTGCCAACAGAGTCCTACAATGGGTCCCTCCATACGTTATCCCCTTCTTTTCTCTCTCTTATCCGACGAAAACACCCCACAAGACGGACTCTTTCCATGATTCGCAATACTTCGGGACGGGATGGCTCGACGTTTGCACGATCGTCGGGTTGATCGCAGCCATGGCCATTCTACGCGATCTGGCTCGGCTGCACGTGTTTGAGCCATTTGCGCGCTGGAAGTTGTCCAAGGACTTGAGGGCCAAAAAGCTCGCGGCCAGCAAGAACCGGAGTTCGTCATCACCGTCGCAGAAAGCCAAATCGGTCTCGAATGGGGTAGTGAACGGTCACCAAGCCAATGGAGGTACCCATGAGATTATCTTCACCCCTGTGGAGAAGCGGAGGATGCATAGGAGCGTTTTGAGGTTCGCGGAGCAGGGGTGGGCGCTACTGTGTTACACCTTCCAATGTGGATTTGGATTTGTGGGTCTCTCGTCTTCCCCCCCTCGCGCACACCGCTTGATTTGATTTTGTCTGACAGTATGTCCACCACAATTTCCCGACGAAAATGTTCTCTCCCGGAGAGGGTGTCTGGACTGGGTACCCTAATTACCCATTGCCCGGACCCGTCAAGTTCTACTACCTCAACGAGACTGCGTTCTACATCCATGGGGTGTTCATTTTGACCGCAGAGGCGAGGAGGAAAGATCACTTACAGATGATGACGCACCACTTTGTCGCAATCGCTCTCATGTTCCTCTCCTACGCCTGGAACTTTACCAGGGTCGGGTGTCTCATTATGGTCCTCATGGATGTGTGCGATGTTTTACTTCCGGTACGTTTTCGGTGCATATATGCGCCTTTCTCGCTGCGTCTCTGCTTTCCCATTCTGATGCACATATTCTGGTCTAGGCGGCAAAGATGGTCAAGTACATGGGGGGTGCCTTGGTTTGCGACGTAATGTTTGGCCTCTTCATGGTCGCCTGGCTCGTCACCAGACATATCTTGTTTATACTTGTTATCGCGTCGACATACGTGGGCGTACCGCGCTACCTCCCCTTCAAATGGGATCCGGCGAACGGTCACTACGTGACCAACAACACCTACCTCGGCTTCCTCGTGTTGATGGGCCTCCTACAGGTTCGCTCTATTCCCTCCTTGTGACACGTTTGAAACCTTACGAACACCCCCGGGCTAGGTGCTTCAACTAATCTGGTTTTCTACAATTTTGAGGGTTGCTTATAGAGTACTAACTGGAGGAGGAGCGGAGGATGATCGGAGTGATGATGAAGAGTACGCCTGTTTCGTTTTCCTACTCTCCCAAGGCGCTCGGTTATCTGATCTACCTACCACCAGCGATGAGGATGAAGATCACGACAAGAAAGACCAGTGAACAACGCGACGTTCACCTTCCACACAGTACTGGGTATTCCTGCCTCCCCTACCTTACACGTTCCTATTCTCCCTCTGTATACATTATACCCTAAATACTGTGCGTGGATCTAAAAAGCCCAGAGGAGAGCTGCGGAAGGTTGGACACCGGTCGATTTCGTTGTGTGACGAGATGTGACTCCATCACGCCATTCGCCTCCCCGCCTGCTGCGACCCTTCCGAAGGATCTGTCTGTTCACTTTCGTCATCTGCGTTTATATCCTCTTCCGCAACTAGCGGAACTAGTTCCCTGACCCCTTTACCCAACCAATTTCTGCGCGATACTCTGCGCGATACACCAAACCACCGACAAACGCCACGAACCGATAACCGGGTAAACGATATGGCCAGTTTCATGGGTTCGCTCTGGGGACGGAAGGATACGCAGCAGGTGTCGAGGGACGCGATTGTTGGCTTGCGTCAACAACTGCAGATGATCGAGAAGAAGGAGGAGTATACGCAGAAGAAGGTCGAGGAGGAGCTAGCCAAGGCAAAGGCTAACGCCGTAACGAACAAAGCTGGTAGGTCTACGAGATCCAAGTAACTACGTGACATCGGGGCTCATGATACGATTGTGTTGTTCCGGTGCATGTGCGTGTAGCTTCCCTCGCTGCTCTGAAGCGGAAGAAGATGTTGGAGAACGAGCTGGAGAAACTGCAAGGGACGCGGTTCCAGCTGGAGATGAACGTGAATACGCTCGAGTCTGCGAAGATGAACCAGGAGACCATGGCTGCGATGAAGAAAGCAGCCGATGCTCTGAAACACATCCATGGGGGCCTGTACGTTACTTCGCTAATCCTACCAGGATGTGTCCGCTCACGTGAATGTTCAGCACACTTGACAAGGTTGACAAGACTATGGAGCAGATCCAGGAACAGACACAGATTGCGCAGGAGATCCAGGATCAACTTTCGACTCCACACGCCAGTCTCGAACTTGACGACGTGCGTTACTCCTTATGGTTGTTGTAGATCGTGGGGATTCTCACCCGTTGATCTTAGGATGAGCTGAAGAGAGAGCTGGAGGATCTCGAACAAGATCAACTGAATGATATGCTGAAGGGCGCGGAGCCTGCACCGATACACCTGCCACCAGGGGCTACGAAGACCCCAGAGGGTATGTGCCCGGTGTATTTATGACCGCGATGAGGTATGCTGATCGTATTTGTGCAGTCAAGAACACGGCGGAGGCGGACGAGGAAGCGATGCTGAAGCAGCTGCAAGCCGAGCTTGCAATGTGACGTCGTTGTTTGGGCATTCATTTTGTTTTCTTATATCTTTCGTAGTCGCATCCCGTATACGTTTTTTTTTATCGCTTGTAATGAATTTATTGGAAGACACGTTGAGGGGACCACGCCGTCGGAAACGGGTGACCTTGTCATCGATCATCGCAGGGCGGCCCGTGAAGCGAATCACGTTCACCAGTTACCGTCACCCTTCAGCCACCTGCTTCTGTCCATCCTCTCACACGTTCCTCACCCTCCCTCCCGACCACGATGAATTCCTTGTCTTATCTTTCTCGCCAATTCGACGCAATCGTCGCATCGTCCTCCTCTTCCTCCTCTTCCTCCTCCTCAGCCGCCGTATCCCCGTCTTCCAACCGTCCGCGCTCGGCCTCGTCGCCGGGGCCTTCACACAACCCTCCCCGTCGAGCTTCCCTCCCTTCTTCTCTTTACCCCCCTCGCCCATCAATACGCCAGTCGCGCAGGATATCTCCTACCTTTCGTTTTCTCGACACAGCCGCCTCATCAACCATCCCACTCCCAACACCCCAATCCCCAACGGAACAGACGCCTGTCAGTCCGTTCGTACCCTCATCCCAATCACCGATGTCCCCGTCCACCTCCCAACAGATCCACCCGAAATCGTCCCCGGACCTTGTCAGTCAGCTCGCATTTGTGCGTGTATTGTTTGCCCTCTGGACGCTCGTCCGGAACGCCTGGAGATCTCTATCACGAGGCCGGCATTCCGTCCCGGAACCTGAAATAGAGGTGGGGTCCGAGCCGGCTACCCAAGAAGTTGTTGGACCTGAAGGAGGCGCGGACCAAGACGATAGCAGCGGTGAGGAGGGTATCGTCATCCAGCGGAAATACAGACCGGATCTCTGGCAGCGACTCGAGGTCCAAGACTTGCACCCAAAGTTTTTACTCTCGCCACCTACAAACGCCGGTAACGACCCGCTGATAAGAATGCCAGCCAAGGAGGCTTCCACTCCGATGAGGTTAACGCCGACGCCACCCCCGATGTCACAGCAGCCACCTCGACCCACCCCGTTTCACTCCCAGAAGACCCTAGTTCTCGATCTTGATGAAACCCTAATTCACTCGACTTCTCGGCCGTTCACCAACTTTTCCCATTCTCCTTCGAGCCTCTTCGGTCTCAAGGCATTCCGAAGAGGCTCCCTCTGTAATTCTCACACCGTCGAAGTCGTGCTTGGCGGTAAGCGCACGACGTACCATGTCTACAAACGCCCGTTTGTGGATTACTTCCTGCGGAAGGTACGTCACGGTGGTCGCCCCGTGTCCATACGGCTGATTGTCCCGCGAAGGTCTCGACTTGGTACACGCTCGTGATTTTTACCGCATCAATGCAGGAATATGCAGATCCGGTAATAGATTGGTTAGATGCTGGAAGGGGCATCTTAGGTAAACGTTTCTTCCGCGAGGTGAGTTGTAAGCAACAGACCACGAGGAAAGGCTTCTGATGCTCGGTTGGATCAGTCTTGCATACAGTTACCCAATGGATCATATACCAAAGACCTTACTATAGTAGAGGCTGATCTGGCTAGAGTCTGCCTGGTCGACAACTCGCCGATCAGCTACAACGTTAATGAAGGTACGAGGATCGATGTGTCGAGCGTAGATGGGGCGCTGAACCCGTGGCGCAGCAAACGGGATCCCAATCGAAGGATGGACACACGATCCGCACGACGAGGCCCTCCTCGAACTCCTTCCAGTTCTGGACTCGCTGAGGTTTACCGGTGACGTCAGGAGGGTTCTCGGAATACGAGGCTTCTCGTAACCGTTCCGAGCCGTCCTCTCGCTCTCACTGCCAATCAACGCTTGGACAGTTGTGCTATATCCGTTTTGCCGGGGTTCCGACTTGCCGTCACATATCGTTTCTCTCCGTCTTTTTGCTTTTTTAATGTCTCTCGCTCTCTTGTTTTCGAAGGGACCGTCCCGCTCAACTTTGCTCTACGCATGGTCTACCCTCATAATCCGCAATCCCATCAAGTCGCTCACAGTGTCATAGTCCCTCGTCCTCGTGCATCTGGCCCAACGACTGGACCCCAATTCGTTTCTCGTGGGTGTTTTCGTTGGCACGCTCTTTATTCCCACTCCTTTCGGCTTTCGTTTGTATGATTTAGCTCTTATTCTCTACTGTTGATTCTTTTCACATACCCTGATCAGCTTGTGGGCTTCCCCTCACCTCTGTTTTGCAAAGCTTAGTCGCGTAAATAACTTGTTCTGAAATTAAATCCAGGACTGCTCTCGTTTCGTAGCGAGCGACTTTCCGTAGGTATACGCATGGCTCTAAACGGCGCAGGAGGGTGTCCGAGGTTTGTTGATTCTTCGGTTCGTCTAGCAGACGATTGGTTAGCCTTCAAGGGAAACGGCCCTCATGTCGTGATGTGATTTTAGTTTACAGCGCCAAGTGACAGTCCGTCCTTACTCCCGTTCTCGAGCATGGTGATAAAGTTAGGTGGTACGAGGCACCTTTCTCAACGCCCGAAGTCCCCTACGACAAGGAAATAAATCTAATTCACAATGAGCATCGGGTGTAGCTCCTGTACCCCCCTGGTCGTCGTACCTGTGGTTTTACGAGCATTCATCTGTTCGCTCGGGCCGCGTCACAATTGAAAGGTCCGATCGATTTCAACAGGCCAACCCGAAGACAGAATATCAGGGTTGACCTGGGTCGACCCCAGGTGTGTGCAGTTTTCACTTACGAGCGGTCGTGTGGTGTGCTTTCATGGCAGCATGCAGCCAGGTGCTAAATCTCCCATCCGCAGACAGGGAGCGTGCACCCCCATCCAGATTGAGGGGGGGAGTAGATCTGTATATAGTTAGCAAAGTGGGAATACCTTCAACGGGGCGCTATGGCTGAGTGGTTAAAGCGACAGACTAGAATTGGTCCCACAGAAATGTGATCCGATCAATCTGTTCCGATATCGGGCGCAGGTTCGAATCCTGCTGGCGTCGTCCCTTTTTCTTCGCCGTTCTGGCAGCTTTTTGGTACATTTGAAGTGTCATTCTCCTCCGTTACATCGTTATGCAAGCCCCTACGGTATTAGAACAATTTTTTTTGTCAGAGTTAAGCGTGCGCCGTCTCCTCAAAGACCGTTCGAAAGTGATCAAGCCCCACGGGCTCGATCACTTTTGAACGGTCTTTGGGGAGACGTCGGATAGTCACCTCGAGGGGGAGCTGAGGGGGAGGTGACTATCCGAAAGGCCAGGTGGATGTTTGTCTCCTCCCTCGAACCCCTCCACCAACAACTGCTTGAACTTGTGTCGTGTCTCTTCTTCGTCCGGGCAGGAAGTTGTTGACATTTTATCGCGTGTTTGTAGTCAGGCTGCCCGGGGCTGAAGGGCCGGGGGTTTATTTGTGCAACTAGGTCCTGAGGCCGAAGGCGTTACAACGATGGGATAAAGTTCATCCAAACCACTGCTCATGTTGCTCACGGCTTCGTTGATAGTAGACGTCGAAGTGGATCGTAGTGCATCATGCGGGTAGTCTCTAGCGCACACACAAACAAAGGGGGACTGCTCAGTCGCAGGGGACGTTGATTCCAACAGTACAGGACAGCTCAGCAAAGTGGTGATAGCCAGTGCAAGAGGGACTGGATGTCAAGTTTCTTTGAGCAGCGAGTTGATCTAGCCGTTGAAACGTTCCTGCAAGCACCCGATCGTCGTCGTCTTTGGTGATGGGTCGATCTAGGCGCTCGACCTGACCATCCAATGGACGCAACTCCTCAGCAAGCTCGCCACGGGGGAAGCAGACTTGTCCCACCCTCCCGCCCAAATCAAAATCTACAAGTAGCATCCTGGGCGGCCCATCCTTGGTAAAGATAAAGTTCGGCAGTCGCAGATCGCCGTGAATCAAGCCCATCCGGTGGAAGTCCTTGACAAGGCCCCCAATGTTACCCTTCCAACTATCAAGTGTGGAGAAGGACTCCGGATCCAACTCCGCCACGTCCACGACGTCAACCTTCTCCATTGCCACCGCGTACCAACCTCCAGGTAGCCGTCCAAACCCAAGCAATTTCGGGGCGAGTCCCTTCTCTGCGCAGAGTTTGTGCAATTCGACAGAGTACCGTTGTGTGAACTTGACATATATACCCTCGTTCGTGGTGACCAGACGGGCATGGTACAGATTCCGATATTGAGACGTTGAGTCGTATCGATCTAGAAGTGTAAAGTCGATACACAATGGTGTGGGGGAGATCACCTCAAGCCCTGTGATGCCCGGTAGCCCATGCGACCTCAGAGGGATCGCCAGTGGTGTTTTCTGGACGTGCTTTGATACATCTCCTCGAATCTTGGCAAGAACGATGGACGCAGCCTTGAATGCCAAGAATAGCCTCCATCGAGACTGATCATCGTTAATTGGAATCGCAAGAGGCAGCATTGGTGTCAAGGGGACGACACGCATCTATGCAAGCGCGACAATCCCAAAAAATTGGACAAAGGGCCTAAACGTCTAAACGTGCATTGAGGGGATGCAGACAATGCGCGTACAGTATCTGCTCACCGATCTGGGTCATCCCCAAGGATGGAACCCTCCATCCCTGGAACGGGGCTTGGTGGTCCCCATCCAGTTGTTCCGCAAATGAACTGGCGACACACGAGATGAGTTCGGCCGAGGGTTCACAAGATATACCCGACAGTTCATTCTTGCATTCGATGCAGATCACCATAGCCCCATGATCCCCATTCGAATGGCCATCGTAAATGATTTGGCGCAGACCAATCCTACTGGCCCTTATTGACTCTCCTACGACCTGGGGGTCCTTACGCGCACGAAATATCCGGTCTAGGTGATTGTGGACGGCGTCCCGCCGCTCCGTTTCTGTAGCACAGAATCCAGCCATCTTGTCTGCGAAGGTATTGACTTCGGCCCATAGCCTAACTTCGAGGATATTATCTTCTCCATCAACCGGGGACCTCGCTTGGATGACGTCGTCGAAGACTCCGAAACCGTCGTAGAGGAGAGATATCGGGGGTATGAATTGATCCGCGCGGGGCCGGTCGTCCAAAATCCGCCCCCGGGGTTGTTTTTGAATGATCTGGTAAGTCTCTGGTTTGGAGACACTCGATGGCGGATCGGTGGTTATTCTCATTCGACGGAACTCTTCCACGAAGGTGAGACTTGGACGGGGCGGAAGATCTGAGAATAATAGAAACACCAAGTGTGAGTGAATTGTAAAACTCGATCTATTACCACGCGACGGGAGCTTACCGAAGACGATAATCAGAGGTTTGCCCCTTTTTAGGATCTCCAATCTAGCCTGAGCGGTATACTCGATAGCTTTGTTCGAGCTGACTCGGAAGTCTTGCTCCTCGATTGTCAGGCCGTTCAGCTCGTTGAGCGACGCATTCTATGCAGCGACAAAATTTTCTGTGGGCTACGGCATGTCAGCCATAGCCCAAACACGAAATTCGACCCTACCTGATACACCTGGATGTTGTGTCTTGTGTTCACGTCGTACTCGCGATGTGTTTTTATCACGTTACGGATAACATCCAAGATGGCTTTGGCGTTCTGGTCGGATGTTGCATCCACAGAGCCGCACACAACGTACGGAAAGGGTCCGGGTTGGCGCTCGAACAACGCATAGTCAAATTGGAACTTGCGGTTCTTTTTTACAGCTCCAGGAACTCAGGATCCTCCCCGACGATCAGAGAAACTAAACTCACCACACACGACGATGAGATTCCTGCTTGAGATTTTCTTAAAGGAGTCCCCAGAGCCAAGCAGGGTGACAAGTCCACTGCTCCTTGCCAACGTATCACTGCTCAATGCGAGGTCTTCGATCTCTTCGGGCGTCTTGTTATACGCGTCCACATACGAAGGTTTTGGCTACGAGATGTTGGAAAATGGGCCAAGCGGGGACCGTCTAAATTTAATGGTACACGTAAATGTGGTCCAGAGATAGTTTCATCCTTGGAGTCAACTCGCTTGATATGACTTCCTTCGCCAGTTCCGCAGCAGCTTGTGCTATAACTCCGATGGGATCCTTGGGCGGTACCGCGATTTCGCCAGATTTGATGAAAGTATAACGTGGGGTCCCTTTCTCGAATACAGTGCACCCAAACTGCAAGGCTTGGAAGACTTAATGGTTCCGTACTTAATCAGAGGAAACAAGAATAGACGCACTGAAAGTGATAATAAGATTTTCGGGGTTGTTTATATTTTCCAGTGCATTATGGGGCTCGTGCTCTGAACATGTTTCCCTGATGGACTCCTCACCGACGAGCTCATTGAGCTGTTTCTTGGACTCTGGAGTCGTCTTGTCTCCAAGGTTGGAGGTTTGGCGCGGCTAGGCGAGTCAAAGGGTGAGCGCTGATCAATCAGGAATCAAAACTAGTCGCACATCCCACACGCGCATGACAGCCTCTATGCTCGCGCCAAGGCTGGTCGTGATACAGTCCTGAGCGGCTCGCTTGAGAATATCCAAGTTCTTCCCGGCAGGTGCTGTGACCCTTTCCGACCGTGAGATACTGGTTGGACGAGCCGATCGTTTGTAACAACGCGAAACGAAACGAAAGGCTCTCTACAAGCCGAGTGAGTGTCGTCCCTTGAGGGTGATTGATACAGACACACCGAAGATAAATACGAGGCCCATCGGATCCCCTGACGCTTCCAGATCTGCGTCCGATACTTCCTCGCAACTGGCCTCCAACTCGTCGTCTTTGGCCATCGTTGACAACTTCTGACAGTCCAGCTCCCTGTGGACTCTGGGATAGGTCATTCGTAGTAAATCACGGTCAGGGGTTTCAATAAGGGCATGAGAGGCTGTCGTCACCCCACATTACGCACTACGAATTCGATGCTGTTAATAGAACTCTCACCCCATGACTTGAACTCCTGAAGCGACCCGATGTATCGATGAACGACCTCCCTGAGTAATTTCGTGATCCCCGTAGGTGCATTACTATCGCGGACGCAGACCGGAAAGTCTCCAACGTAGGCGTGAGGCTGAGGCAAGAGCTTCTGCAAGACGAACAAACGGAACTCCCTCATGATGGAGAGGTTCGTCCCAAAGGGTGGCCGGAGATCGAACAGCCCGGTATTTTCCCACGGCCTTCCGCCCAATGCTGTGCACCGAATCAAGTCCATCCTTGGGGGTTGAACGTTGAACGTTGGCCCACAGCCTCACAGCCGGGTTCCATCAAGGGATGTTGTTACTCCCGACGGCGCTGATTCCGTGTCAATGTATAAAGTTTCCCACTTCCGCTGGAGGGTGTAACCGACGTAGCCACCCGGCGACGCAAGGACTCTAGTCACCCCGCCGTCCGAATGCCCATCGAAGGCGGCTGGGCCGCGCTCTGGTTATGACGTCCTCGTTTGAACTCGACGAAAATTGTCGTCCCAACCAATACCATGTTCCCTTTCCGTCACGTCATCTCAGGCGCACTCTCCCGTTTTGTTCTGTCCCTAACCCCCAGTCATGGTGCGCCTGGTGAGCTTCCGACCAGGCCCACAATGCAACGGTACGTGCGCGCCCTATCCTGGGGAAGGCCAACGTGCGACCGCCTCAAAAAGAGGAGGCCATTCGAGCGACGCTTCTACGTGTAGGTGTAGGGTTTGGAGTCGGGGGGAAAGCGTCGGATAGGGCAAAGCCCGGTACCCTAGGTGGCCCATTCCGCGCGTTTCACGTGGTAAGTTTTGGGAGTCGCATGATGTATTGGACTGCCGCATCCGACAAGGGGATCAGTACGGGTATGAAGACGAGAGAGGGTCCGCATCGAAGACGGCGGAGGAAACAGCGGACCTCAGACTCATTGGAGTCATCACCTGGGACACGCGATTCGATTCGTAATGATTGAAGAGACGAAGTTTCCAGTTCCGTGATGACTGGGGGTTCGAAAGGGCCTCACTTGGGAGTTGAACCGAAAGGGTTGGAGGGAGGAACCGGAACTTTGTCAAATGAGGGGGTAACTCCGGGTCATCCACGTCAACTCCCGCAGCCCGGGACACAGTATTCTGTTTGGTAGGTTAACCGATATCACATGGAGAGCCTCGTCTGAGACTCTGGGGCCCTGGCTGAAGTCGAGCCGACGTGTCCAGGACGCATCTCGTTGACTTATCCCACTCAAACCTTGTGGGCTGACATCCATTAAAAACGGGCCGTGCGGTAATCACTATCACACACCTGTGGCGACTGAGAGGGGGACAAAGTCCCCGGTGGCAGGGTACTTTTGATGAGGGTCCCCAATGACGATTGTTCTGACCACAGGCTGTTCCTCCAAGGCCCGACATGTGCATGCGAGGGACACGAGACTCTTTGGACTGTCGAGGAGCAGGTGGTCGACGAAGAGTTGTGTCAATTCACTGATCTCGATTACCGGGCGGGGTAAGGTCCCCAAGGTCATTAGGGAATGGCTCAGTTTGAGGTGAAGAAAGCGCTAGAAAGCGATCGCCGCCCGTGCGCCACGTGGGAAGATTCGAACTCAGATCGGTTGCACCCGGGCCTACAGGGGCAGCGCAATCTCCGTTCGACATCCAAATCGACAACCCCATCCCCCACGTAAACTTCCCCTCGAAAGAACTGATCTACAACCTCTCACCATGGATGACGAAGTTGCTGCCCTCGTAAGCATTTGTTTCGTGTGAGTGAAAAAGCCCAGCTCACACGCTATCAGGTTATCGACAACGGCTCTGGAATGTGCAAAGCAGGCTGTGAGTACCTTTTGCGACCCTCTGCTACTACCCCTTTCACTGACAACCGTCCCAGTCGCCGGTAAGTTTGATATCGCAGTTATCGCGCCCGCGATCGGCTGAGCGTGCCCCCAGGTGACGATGCCCCCCGTGCTGTTTTCCCGTGCGTACCTGGCATCGACGAGCCTTTTCCGGTCGCTCACGCACCCCACAGATCCATCGTCGGTCGTCCACGTCACCAAGGCGTCATGGTCGGTATGGGGCAAAAGGACTCATATGTCGGGTAGGTCGGCTTCCTCCCGACTCATCTAAACGCCCATTGAGCTCCGCCCCCATTCAGTGACGAGGCTCAGTCGAAACGTGGTGTCCTCACCCTCAAGTACCCCATCGAGCACGGTATCGTCACCAACTGGGATGACATGGAGAAAATCTGGCATCATACCTTCTACAACGAACTTCGTGTTGCTCCCGAGGAGCATCCCGTTTTGCTCACCGAGGCCCCCCTCAACCCCAAGGCCAACCGCGAAAAGATGACCCAGATTATGTTCGAGACCTTCAACGCTCCCGCTTTCTACGTCGCTATTCAGGCCGTCTTGTCCCTCTATGCCTCGGGTCGTACCACCGGTATCGTCTTGGACTCTGGTGACGGTGTCTCCCACACCGTCCCCATCTACGAAGGTTTCGCTCTCCCTCACGCCATCCTCCGTCTCGATCTCGCCGGACGCGACCTTACCGAATACCTGATCAAGAATTTGGGAGAACGCGGCTACGCCTTCCACACAACCGCTGAGCGTGAAATTGTTAGGGACATTAAGGAGAAACTTTGTTACATCGCCCTCGATTTCGAACAGGAGCTCCAGACCGCCGCCCACTCTTCCGCCCTCGAGAAGAGCTACGAACTTCCCGATGGACAGGTCATCACCATTGGCAACGAGCGGTTCGTCGTCACCCTCCCTCTCGTTTCCACACTCACCTACTGAACCTCCAGATTCCGTGCCCCCGAGGCCCTCTTCCAGCCCGCCATGCTCGGTCTTGAGGCCCACGGTATTCACGAGACGACTTACAACTCGATCTACAAGTGTGATCTCGATATCCGTCGTGACCTGTACGGAAACATCGTCTTATCTGGTGGTACCACCATGTTCCCCGGTATTGCCGACCGGATGCAAAAGGAGCTCGCTGCTCTCGCCCCATCGAGCATGAAGGTTCGTCGACCCTCTCCTCATCCCTGGTCCGTGTGAACTCACTGTGAGGTATGATTAGGTCAAGATCGTTGCTCCTCCGGAGAGAAAGTATTCCGTCTGGATCGGTGGATCCATCTTGGCTTCCCTTTCTACCTTCCAAAACTTGTGGTGCTCGAAGCAGGAGTACGACGAATCTGGTCCTGCTATCGTTCACCGCAAGTGCTTCTAAAGCGTTGGCCTTGGGAAACCTTAAAGGGGATGGGAAGGATATCACCGTCCGTGTTGTTTAGCTGGTTGGGATTCTTACTGTGGCACCGTTTTGTAAATTTCTCGTACGCCCGACCTTTTTTCTGCCCATCAGACCTGGATCGGATTATGCGCCACTTTTTCTGAGGTTTGTGGAGGATCTTCGTGGACATGGAGCCTCCGATGAGACGGACGAAGATCGACCTCCCACACTCGCCAGGGCTACTTTTCGCCGACTAAGATACGACAGCAGTCTTCGTATTCCCATTAACACCCTCCGATGAGTTGAGCGGGATCCGGGAGACGGGGGTGGACCGGGACACCGATCCGACTCAATCCCTCGGGATCTCCCGCCATCAGACGTCGCAATTGAGGGAACCCCCCGCCACATGACGCCTCAAGGGAGAAACCTCAAAAGGGAGCAAGAAACAACAAGATATGTTTGGTAGCATGGTTATAGAAACGCGGTGGGCGGCAAGAGCAAATATACGACAGGAAATGTACATATTTCGGTGGACAGGGAGTTGAACCTTGGTATGGTACACTTTGCCCACTCAAGTGACCTTCCGTCCGTGGTAATTTTGCAGCGTTGAAACGTTTGGGACAGGCAGAGGAGTTCGGTAGAGATCCCTAGCACCGGGCCCCTTAACCCGACGTGAAACGAAGCACAAAGTTGATGATAATTGCGACTGGTTGGGGTTGTCAGTGAACGGAGATCATTGGGATGAGGTAATGGGGGTCGTACTGAGCAAGGCAACGCAAAGGATAGTCTGTGAGGGATATCAGAATAGAGTCAACACATGGGAGTAGCGTGTTCAACTCACGGGACCAATCCTGTCGTCGTACTGTTGCCTCCCTCCGCGTCGAATCGCAGAGGCCCTCCAGTGGTAGGTAAAGAGAGCGTACAACATCACCCCGACAGCTTCAGGAGTGGGTTTACGACGCCGGACACATTTAAAAACGTGGGGGAACTCACCGACAATAGAAAACATCGAAGCGCTGATCTTCCCGACCTGTTATCAAGATAGGAGTGAGTGCCCGGGGACGAGGGAGGATGGAGCGGACGAAGGGTTCGGACCTTATCACCAAAGTTGAGGAGGCCAACAGCCAGACCTCCGAGGACGACAGTGAAGTGAAGCCATGAGAGGAACGTGCGTTCGTTTGCGAAGAAAACTTTAGGCTCTACCCTGACCGGGAGAGCGATCCGTTTGGTGGCTGTACGCTGGAGGAGCGGCTGAGTGGACATTTGTCGTCGATGGAGAAAGAGACAGAAAGCCGGGGAAGGTGATCACGGTTTAATGTCCGGCCAGTGAGCTGGTGAAGGGAGTTTGCTCCTGGAAGTCAGAGGGAAGGAACTGAAGAAGCGTTGAACCGGTCAATTCATCCAAGGTTAGGTCATGTGATCAAACGTGCGAATGTCTTTACGGAATTGGGATCATCCTGCACCGGTGATCTCCGTGAGAGCCCCATGTCCACCGTCCAGCCCCCAACCCAAGAGGAGGAAGGTGAGGATCGTCTCCCCAGACCTCCCGTCGTGTGTGGCTGTTTACTCATTCACAGATGCTATCATCCATTCTAGGATCACCAACGACGAAAAGGTCCTCAAAAAGGTCGTGAAGCGTTTCCACACCTACGCATCGGTCGCGTATCCCTTGCACCCCCTCGAAACTCCACCCGACCCCGAGGCTATCGAAGAGGCCGGGGAGTTCTTCAGGGTAGAGCTCGAATCCTTCCACCTCACCCTCAAGAAAGCTGTCCTCGTATGTGAGGCAGAGAGGCGACAAGTGGAACAATATGAGCGAGAGAAACAGAGAATAGGTGTGTGGCGGGGGACAACGGTGCACACGACCATCTTGAGCTGATACGGCCATTTCAGAGGATGAACACGAGGCTCTGAAGGGACAGATTGAACAACTCAAGACGTCGTTGGAGGACGCACAACTCTCACGCCGTCAGATGATTGAATACGACCTCATCGCCGAGAAGATCAACCAGCTGCCATCCAGGGACGAGCTGGAGCAGTAAGCTACCAACTACGAACACCAAAACCCTTGAAATAATTGACCCACTCGACAGATCTATTGACTCTCTCGAGAACGATATCGCGGCCATTCTCTCCGAACACGAGACCCAAACACGTCTCGTCCAGGCCCAGAAAACTGCGTTGGATACCATCATCAGCGACATCGGTTCACTCCGTCTGCTTGGAAAAGATCCAGATCTTCAACAGCCGGATACTCCAGCCGAAGACTCCCAGGATCCCCCAGAGGACGAAAGCTTCCCCGAAGGAACTTCCCTCAACCCTGCCGCCAAACCGTTCACCCCTTCCCGACTCTCCACCCCCAGCGCAGTCCCATCTGTCGCACAACGTCAACTGCTAACGAAAAACATTTCTTCGGACCTCTCTTCTCTGGTGTCCTCACCCCTCTTGGTCCCGACCAAGGATGACGACGATATAGAGATGGGCGAGTTGGCGGAAGAGCCCGGTGAGGTCAAATCACAAAAGAAGAAGGTGAGGGAAGAGTTGGAAGAGGGTGAGGCAAGTGACGGCAGCAGCACTTTGTCTGTGGATCCCGACTACATATAGATATTACCGTGTTCCTTCAATGACTGTTGGCTCTTTCCCTTCCTCCAAGGAACGTTTGGGAGGGATTTCTATGTTCATAAGGTCCTTCGCACAAACCACTCCCCCGCCCCCAAATTCGGCCACCGCCAATTGTCTGATAGCCTCCATAATGGCTCGAGATGATTCATCGTCCCCACCTGAATACCGGGACGAGAAGTGGTTGAGAAACAGGTTCTTCGCGCCAATGCGTTTCGCAAATCTCCCGGCCATTTGAGGCGTAGAATGACCCCTGGACTTGGTTCTCTCTTCGACCGATTCGTAGGTGTCCTCCATCTTAACTCTGTTGTCTACTCCAGGGAGGTGGGCGTTCGTCGCTTCGTGAACGATTAGGTCCGCTTCCTTCGCCAGCTCTTCTATCGGTGACGGGTCATGGGTATCTCCCAAGATCACAATCCTCCTTCCGGGTTCTCTGGGTGGTCCTTCGAGAATGGTCCCATCGGCGAGTGTGACGGTCTGGCCCTTCTGAATCTCCCTCATCAACCTCATGTCCGTCCCAGTGCGCTTGAGATGGGGGATATAAAGCTTCGGGTCAACTTTCCCCTGGACTGGTGCTTCGTTCACCACGTATCCCACACACGGGACGGAATGGAAGGTCGGAGCGGCGGAAACCGATATGATATCGTCTTTGAAGATCTCGACCCATTTCCCGTCAACCTGGAGGATATTCCGACCGTCCGGTGACTCGCTGGGATGTAGACCTCGAGACGGAGAAGGAGCGTTTTCTGTTTCGCCTGCGGGATCTTCGGGGAAGCGGAGCTCGTGGACGACGTATGTCCCCTCGAGAAGGGTATATGTGAGCTTTAACCCGTTTCTCACGTAGGCTCTCGTCCCCAACGGACCATAGATTTCCAAAGGCTGCAGGCAAACACCGTCTGTGGGTCAGGTCAGGTTAGGTATGGGACTTTGTAAAATATACCGGTTTCGTTGGCACGGCTCCCGCCCGCGGATCTTCGACCCCTGGGACGGTACCTCCATCACCGTTCATAGCGCTCGCGAGTAGACACAACAGTCCGCCGATATGATCACCTACATGACCAAATACAGTCAGATTATGAGCACACAGGGCCCAGGGGTTGTTCTGACCGTGTAAATGAGTGATAAATATTTTCTCAATCTTGCCCATCTTCACCAGACTCGATTTCATGATCTGATGTTGGGTCGCTTCACCGCAATCGAATAACCAAACATCTCTATCGAGCCGTAAAGCCAACGATGAATGGTTCCGGGTGGAAGAAGGTTTGGCGGAGGCCGTTCCTAGGAAGGTGATCCCGAGTGAGGCTATTGGGACGCGCATAAAGTGCTTGCGGATAGGGGCTGGGAGGTTAGACGAGGGAAAAAGAAAAAAGAAAAAGAAACCAATTGTAGTGTCCGTACCAGGATTCGAACCTGGGTCGTCGCGGAATTGCGTTACCACAACACGACGATCTAACCACTAATCTATACGGACCGGAAGTCTTTCTCTGAATTCACGCTAGGACCGAAACGCTCGCGCGTCTCCTTCGCCCGTCACTGAAACCTCGGTTCTTTCCTGATTAAAGAAATCATATGATTCCCTACTGAATCTACCACTGTTATGGCTCACGCAAAGTTGATGGCCCACGGGTTTGCAGTTGGTCGTTCGGAAGGCTGGTTGCATCCATCTCGATGTCCTCGTGATGGGCCGACAACTGCGCGACAGACGAAGTACCGCCGCCGGCGAAGTCAATCGAACTGAAATGCTTAAACCGCCACGCTTGTCCCCCATTCGGATCCGCGGACCGTTTCAGGGAAACCGCGAACCTCATTGTCAAAATGGGGTTGAGGCTACATTGGAGGGGAGTTGAGCTACTAGTAACAGGGACTAATAGAAAAAACGTACAGTCCGTATGCCCTTCATTGCGTGAGGTAGAAATGGCTAAGTTCGCAGTTTTACCGTTCAAGTCGGTGACATACTCACAGAGACGAAAGTTGTTGATCGATGCCCTAAGATATTTTGGTCGACGATCATGAAATGGAGTGCGAACCGAGAGACCGCACCTCCAGAAGGACACAAGACACCAGGATATATATCTGTAGGGCGACCATGGCGAGGAAATATATGGTGGCTTCTGTGATGATGCTGCGGATCAACACTGAAACCTTGAGCGTGCTCTTCTCGCGATACGTGCACCAAACGATGATGAGGAACGCGGATAGTTCTAGGTGTTTCCCGTGATCAACAATCCTCGGAACCTCAAGCCAGTGATTAGGACAAGCACAAACCAAACGCGGTGCCGATCGAATTCGGGACCATCTTGAATTGGAGGTGTATTACAACCCCGCACAAATCGAAAGCATCGACCGGGAGCGGAGGGAGGTCTACGATCATCGCAGGCTTGACGAAAGATGTCGCAAGCGACACAGCTAATCTCGCCAACGCCAGGGTCACGAGATATGCTGTAAGGATCTTGTTTTTGAAAGTCATTGCATATATCCTGAAATGAAATCGTATTATCTGGTCAGGAAACAGGGTAGACACGACGAACCTCAACGTAACGAAGATGTCCGAAGAAAACAAGAAAAACATGATCACGAGCACTTGGACGTAGTACGAGACGTGGCAGCTGGGTGGGGATGATGTCAGTACAGAACCGCTATCTCTCATCCAGGCAGATATCGGTTAGATCTCTCACGCAGTCTATGAACAGATTCAGAAAACAAAGACTCGAAGTAGTCTGCCACAGGGTAAAGGTATTTTTCCTTTCGAACTGACCTCGGATTTCCTCGTGCTACTGGTATAATAAACCGCCCATGACTGGTATGCAATGAGGAGGGCCCGGTTCTGTCGGTAGCGAGTTCCATCAGGGGTTATCCAAAGCGCCTGATCCAAAGTGGACGCACCAGAATATAAAGGTAGAAGACTGCCAGGTTCGTTCATCAGCTCTTGATATGATATATGCAGATGACGGAACAAACTCCACGTCTTGCGCCCTCTCCAAACGTACTGAATCTTTGAGAGTGATTTTAGGAGGTAGAGGCGAAGGGGGTTGAACTCTGCCGTCTCACCTCGTCGTCAAACACGAGCAGATAGTCGTAAAATGTCAACGCAATCATGCTGATCAACAGGTACTGGTCCAGCAATCAGTCCCCAATAGGTCCGCAAAGTCGCTGCAGGTCCCACTTTTGCCGTTGTGCTAGTAGCAGTGCGAGCAGTTCGCGCCTTGAGCTTGCCACGACGCTCGGAAGAAACCAGTAACACGTACAAACCTCTGGCACTCTGGGCCAATGTTTTGATGGTATCCATCCTGGGTCGGTTCTAGTAGCCTATGCCGGGACCTTCAAAGCGTGGATTTCGGGCTCGTCGGGATGTAAGGGGGATGGGGAAGTAGAAGAGGAATCG
>Ga0307511_10000124_pt1 | contig 69960 bp, 51 predicted proteins | sample 13_EM_MG_FD_200266 | JGI IMG/M metagenome (GOLD analysis project Ga0307511, IMG submission 200266) | Populus trichocarpa ectomycorrhiza microbial communities from riparian zone in the Pacific Northwest, United States - 13_EM | ecosystem: Host-associated > Plants > Roots > Unclassified | place... | reverse complement strand
TATGCTGAACCGGCTTGTCATCCATGCTGGGTATGTTGCCAATCGCCGAGCCGTTAGGCAAAGATGCGGCCCTTGAATTCTCTTCTGAAAGCCCCGCCGCTGCGCCGGCAGGCCCTCCTTGCTGCAATTGTGGCGCTGGCGGCATTTCTGACTGGGTGCGCGAGCCAGCGGCCGCCGCGAATCAGTCCAACCGATGCGCATGCACTGATAGAGCGCGCGCTGCCGGGCGGCGTTGCGGATCACTCTGGCTGGGTCGACGACATCTACACGGGATTTACGGCGCAGGGGCTGGAGCCGACCCACGAAAACGTCTGTGCGGTCGTCGCCGTGATCGAACAGGAGTCGGGTTTTCACGTCAATCCGGTCGTGCCCGGATTGCCGGCGATTGCCTGGAAAGAGATTCGTGCCCGCGCCGAACACTCCGGTGTTCCCTGGTTACTGGTACACGGTGCCCTGGAGCTGAGCTCGCCGACCGGGACGAGTTACGGCGATCGCATCGATCATGCGAAAACCGAAAAGGATCTGAGCGACATCTACGAAGACTTCATCAGCACAGTGCCGATGGGGCACACCCTGTTCGCGGACCACGACCCGATTCGCACTCGGGGTCCGATGCAGGTCAATGTTGCTTTCCTCAAGCAGACCCCGGCGGTGCGGACGTATCCCTACCCGGTGAAGAGCACCATGGCAGACGAATTGTTCACGCGCCGTGGGAGTGTTTATTTCGGTATAGCGCATCTGCTGGCGTACCCGGCACCGTACCCGCGCTATCTCTTTCGCTTTGCAGACTACAACGCGGGCCAATACGCCAGCCGCAATGCTGCCTTCCAGAACGCCGTGAGTGTCGCCTCGGGCATCCCACTGACGCCGGATGGCGCGTTGCTTCCCGGCAATGGGGACGTGGGAAGCACTGAGTCAGCAGTGCGTACACTCGAAGTCCGATTGGAGACAGGAGATGACGCGATCCACGGCGCCCTCGAAAAAGGTAAAAGCCAGCGCTTGGAAGATACCGAATTGTACAAGGGCGTGTTCATGCTGGCCGAACAACGCTCGGGTCATTCCGTTGCGCGCGCGTTGGTGCCCCGTATCAAACTACAAGGGCCGAAGATCTCCCGGAACCTGACCACAGACTGGTACGCTCATCGGGTTGATGGCCGATTCCAGCAGTGTTTGAAGAGGTGACTCTCAGGGCAGCAGCCGGTTGTATTTTTTCAGGATGTCCCGCAATCGATCGTGCGGAAGTCCGATGACCCGGTGACCGTCGGCTCCCGTCATATCCTTCGCCGCCACCATCGCGTTGACGATCGCCTCTTCGGTAGCCGCCACCGTCGCGGCAAATACGGCATCGAGCGATCCGTTCGGCACCATTCTCAGATCACGCACGCCGGAGGCGGCTCCGGCATCCTTGTTCGCCGTGGAGAACGCAATGAACAAGTCACCCGAGCCGTTGCCCGAGATGCTCCCATTGCGGCCGAGTCCCAGCGGGACACGCCGCGCCAGGCGTTTGAGCTGATGGGGCAACAAGGGAGTGTCAGTTGCAACGACCACGATTATCGAGCCGCGCTCGGCGATGTCAGACGGCATGAATGTGTAAGGCTCCGGAGCCTCAATCTCGCGCCCCACCGGGATGCCTGCGATCCGCAGATTCTGCCGCGTTCCGTAGTTACATTGAACGAGCACGCCGATGGTGTACCCGCCATCGGTGTCTGCAAGGCGACGCGAGGAAGTGCCTATTCCGCCCTTGAAGCCGTTGCAGATCATGCCTGTTCCGCCACCGACGCTGCCCTCCTCCACGGCGCCACCCGCAGCGGTATTCAGTGCGCGGATGGCGTGTTCGGGCTTGACATGAAATCCGTTGACATCGTTGAGCCAACCGTCCCAAGTCTCCCCGACTACGGGCAGCGACCACCAATAGTCCGAAGCATCCGGATTGCCCTGTGCCACACGCCACTGAATGACCGCGTCGCGAACGACACCCACACTGTGCGTGTTGGTGATCATGACAGGCCCCTCGAGGAAACCGGACTCCTCCACCCAGGTGGTCCCGGTCATCTCGCCGTTGCCATTCAGTGAATACCAGCCGGCAAACACGGGAGAGTCGAGCGTTTGCTTACCGCGTGGCAGAACAGCCGTAACGCCGGTTCTGACAGGACCGACGCCCACATGCAGCTTGCCCTGGCCGGCAACGAGCGTAGTGTGACCTACAGTCACCCCAGCGACGTCCGTGATCGCATTCAGAGGGCCTGGCGTTCCATCGAACGGAATTCCCAAATCGCGCGCACGCGGTGCCGCACCAGCTGCAACGTTGACTGCCGCGAAGGCGATCAATCCTAGAATCGGCCAACCGGCTTTCATCCGTCCCCCATCCGCATTCGTGACTTTGGTCGCCGATTGTGCCATTCATCAGTGTCTCAAAGCGTGGCAGCCGTTTTCGATAGACCCAGTCTATCGCGGTTATCCAAACAGCTCATTGGTCAAGAGAGGGCCTGCGGCGGAGAATTCTCCCAACGAAACAACGGAGTAAGCCCTATGTACGACACTCGGAATGATTTACCCGCGGAGGTTCGAGCCCGGATGGTGGAGCTTCTAAACGGCCGGCTGGCCGATGCAATCGATCTCGGGACCCAGGCCAAGCAGGCGCACTGGAACGTAAAAGGACCGAACTTCATCGCCCTGCACGAGCTGTTCGACCAGGTAGCGGAACACGTTGAGGATCACGTCGACACGCTGGCCGAGCGAGTTACAGCCCTGGGTGGTACCGCCCACGGCACCATCGCGGCAGTCTCCCGTGCAAGCAGCCTCAAGCCCTACCCCAAAGACATTACGGAGGGTGCGCAGCACGTTGATGCCCTTTCCAGCGCCGTAGCCGACTTTGGGGCGAAGGTGAGGAAGGCTGTGGATGACTCGGCGCGCGCGGGTGATGCCGGTACCTCGGATCTCTTCACCGGTATCTCGCGCGAAATTGATAAGGATCTCTGGTTCCTCGAGGCTCACCTGCACGCCAAACGGTGAGCTGGGCTACACCTCCCAAAGGGCGCGCGGCCGGGCGCGCGCCCGGGAATGAAAGCTGCAGAAGATGCCAATGACGGCTAACCTGCGGTCTAGGTTGGGAGGGTCTCACATGCGAATGGATGATCAAGGCGAAAGCCAGAACGTCGAAGACGTCCGTGGCTCCAGCGGCGGCTTCCGGCCGGTCCATGGCATCGGACTCGGCACGATTGTGGTCGCGCTCATCGGCGGGTGGATCTTTGGCATCAACCCGTTGCAGATCCTCGGCCTGTTGAGTGGCGGCAGCTCCAGCATTCAGGCCCCCGCCACCGACGAGCCGGGGCAACCGCCGCCCGCCGGCGATCCCGACGCGAAATTCGTATCCCAGATCCTGCGAAGCACGGAGCAGGTCTGGACTACTGCATTTCAGGAGCGCGGCGCTGTATACGAGGACCCGAAGCTGCGACTGTTCCGCGACGCCTATCCGACCGCATGCGGCCTAGGTCAAGCTGCCGCTGGTCCGTTCTACTGCCCGAAGGATCGGATCGTCTATCTGGACCTCTCGTTCTTTGACGTGATGACTCGGCAACTTGGGGCGCCAGGACAATTCGCCCACGCGTACGTCATCGGCCACGAAGTTGGTCATCACGTACAAAACCTGCTCGGCATCATCGACAAAGTCGACGCCCAGCGGGCACGGGGAGACGAAGCGCGGTCGAATGCGTTGAGCGTACGCCTCGAGTTGCAGGCCGATTGTCTTGCGGGCGTCTGGGCCACGCGCTCACAAAGGCAGAAAGGTTGGCGCTTGGAGGATGGCGACATCGAAACCGCTCTGAACGCCGCCTCGCAAATCGGCGACGACACGTTACAGCGCCGCTCCCGTGGCACCGTCGTACCCGAATCGTTCACTCACGGAACAAGCGCCCAACGGGTGTCCTGGTTCAAGCGCGGCGTCCAGTCTGGACAGATTGACGCCTGCGACACGTTCGCAGCCGCAACATTGTGACCTTGGCGGCCGCGGGTCGAGATAGACCTGCAGGTGCTATTCAATGACTTACTGCGTAGGTGTTCTGCTCAACGACGGCGTCGTCTTTGCCTCGGACTCCCGCACGAATGCGGGCGTCGATAACTTCGCCTCGTTCTGCAAGATGACTGTCTTCGAGCGGCCGGGGGACAGGGTCATCGTTCTGCTGAGCTCGGGTAACCTTGCGGGCACGCAGGCCGTGATCAGCATGCTCAAACAGCACGGAGGCGCAAAAGACGGCGACAAGACAAATATCTGGACGGCGCAAACCATGTTCGACGTCGCCGTGACTGTGTCGGATGCGGTCAGAGCTATCGAGAGACGCGACGGTGAACACTTAGCGGCCGGCGCCACCCCTTTCAACGCGTCCTTCATCGTCGGGGGTCAGATCAAAGGCGAACCGGCGCGCCTCTTCCGGACGTTCGCCGAGGGCAACTTCATCGAGGCGGGCACCGACACTCCCTTTTTCCAGACGGGCGAGGCGAAGTACGGCAAGCCGATCATCGATCGCGTCATCCGGCCGGCCACCAACCTGAGCGACGCCATGAAGTGTGTGCTCGTGTCGTTCGACTCGACCATGCGCAGCAACCTGTCAGTTGGCATGCCCATTGACCTCGTCTGTTACGAGCGCGATGCTCTGCGAATCACCATCCGTCACCGTTTCGCCCCAGGCGATGCTTACTTCACCACCCTCAGCAAGGAATGGAGCGAAGGCGTACGGGCTGTATTTCGCAGTCTTCCAGCGGTTCCGCTGCCGGCTGAGCCAGCACCGTGACGCTGCTTGAGCCCAACGAGCCACCTGCGTTCCGGGTAGAACGACCCGATGGACGATCAGCTTACTTCCTGACCTGCGATCATGCTGGCGCACGCGTGCCTCACAAGCTGCGCTCACTGGGCGTGTCTGCCGCGGATATGGGGCGACATATTGCGTGGGACATCGGCGCGGCGGACGTCGCCATCAAGCTGGCCGCCGCACTCGATGCAATCGCGATTCTGCAAACGTATTCACGGCTCGTCATCGACTGTAATCGGCGGCCAGGGATTCCCGCATCCATCGTCCGCATCAGCGAATCAACGCGGATCCCCGGCAACGAGATTGTAACTATCGAAGAAGCGGACGCGCGTGAACGGGAAATCTTTCGCCCCTATCACGATCGGATCCGCACCGAACTGGACACGCGCCAGGCGCAAGGCCGCCCGACGATCCTCATTTCGGTGCACAGTTTCACTCCCCGCTTTCATGGAAATCAGCGTCCCTGGCATGCGGGAGTGCTGTATAACAGAGACGCGCGCCTCGCCCGCGAGTTACTGCAGCGTTTGCGGGCCGAACCCGGGCTAGTCATCGGCGACAACGAGCCCTACTCCGTGGGCGACAACACGGATTACACGATCCCGGAGCATGGTGAGCGGCGGGGTCTGCCTCATGTCGGAATCGAGTTGCGGCAAGACCTGATCAGCGCGGAGGCGGGCCAGAACGAGTGGGCGGAACGATTGGCGCGCGCGCTCGTTTCCATTGTCGTGCCTGCGTATGCGCATCCAGTGATGCGCGATTAGCGTTCAATTAGCGCGTGGAGTACCCGGTTGCAAATTCGACTCGGCTACGAGCTGATCTATCAGTCGACTCAGCCAACCCCGATGATTCTGAATCTGAACGTCCACTACACGCGGGCGGCGGACCTGGTACGCGCAGATCACATGCTCACGGACCCCTGGGTGCCGCTGACCCTATACCGCGATGGGTTCGGAAACTGGTGCACGCGCCTCGTGGCGCCCGCGGGCCAGATTCGCGTCGCCTCTGACGCCATCATCAATGACCGCGGAGTTCCCGACCCAGTTGTGCCCAACGCCCAACAGAACAGTGTCGAGACGCTGCCGGAAGAAACATTGGTCTATCTTCTTGGCAGCCGCTATTGCGACACCGACAACCTGTCAGCCATCGCATGGGGTCTCTTTGGTAAAATGACAGCTGGTTGGCCGCGCGTACAAGCCATCTGCGACTTCGTTCACGGGCATCTGACCTTCGGCTACCAGTTCGCACGAGCCACCAGGACGGCCTCCGAAGCCTACAACGAGCGCCGGGGTGTATGCCGCGACTTCGCCCATCTGGCAATCACGCTGTGCCGTTGCCTCAACATCCCCGCTCGTTACTGCACGGGCTATCTCGGCGACATCGGTGTGCCGCCGGTTGATGCGCCAATGGACTTTTCCGGGTGGTTTGAAGCGTACGTCGGCGGGACGTGGTACACATTCGATGCACGACACAACATCCCGCGTATCGGCCGAGTGTTGATCGCGCGTGGCCGCGACGCAGCTGATGTCGCTATCAGCATGACCTTCGGCCCCAGCACGTTAGCGAGTTTCAAGGTTTGGACCGACGAGATCAAACAGGCGCCAGCGGCGGGTCCCCCAGCAGGCTAGAGGTCCTCTTCCCAGTACTCGCACGCGTTACGCGAGCTCACTGCCAGGTCACGCGCACCTTCCGCTTTACGCAAATCCACGCGCCGGATCTTCCCCGATACCGTCTTGGGCAGGTCGGCAAACTCTATGCGGCGGCGCTTGAAGGGCGACGTGCGGTCGCGGACAAACTTCAGAATGGAAGCAGCCAGCTCACGCGAGGGTGACAGGCCGGCGGCCAGACGCCATCAGGCCCAGGCCGCGCAGATCGAATGGTGACAGATAGAGCGTCGCCTGCATTTCGAGCCTGCGAATAGCCCAGCCGAGGCAGGTCAAACGTCGGCCGATAGATGTCCGATTTCGGCTGTGATTCCCGATGACGTCCAAGGGAGGATTGCCGATGGTGACCCGTCCTGAGGGTCAACTTCAGCCACCCGCGCGCGTCCCAAAAAGCTTCCATGACACCTGTAACGCATGAAACCGTCGTATGCTCTCATCGGATGGAGCTTCTGGAACGCGAACAGTCCCTGGCGGATCTGACCCGGTGGCTCGAAGCTACAGCGGGCGGCGGGTGTATTGCGCTCGTCAGCGGCGAAGCCGGCATCGGTAAAACTTCACTGCTGCAGGAGTTCTCCAGGCGCCAGCGCCTGGCCCGGGTTCTGTGGGGCGCGTGTGATGCGCTCTTCACGCCCCGGCCTCTGGCCCCTCTGCACGACATTGCCCGCCAGACCCAGGGTGCCTTGTTGGCGGCCATCGATTCTGGAGCCACACGCGAGCAGATATTCAGTGCCACGCTCGATGAGCTCGAGCGAGGGGCGGCATCGTTGGTTGTCTTTGAGGATGTGCACTGGGCGGACGAAGCCACCCTCGATCTGCTCAAATTCCTTGGTCGCCGGATCCAACGCACGCGGGCGATGCTTGCGGTGACCTACCGGGACGACGAAGTGGGCGCGCGACATCCGCTACGCTTCCTCATCGGCGATTTCCCGCGGGCCAGCACGCACAGAGCCCCGTTGTCACCTCTTTCGCGACCGGCTGTCGAACAGCTCGCACGTCAGGCGGGCCGACCTTTGAAGGATCTATACGGCCAGGATCTGTACGCCAATACCGGCGGGAATCCGCTGTTTGTGACTGAAGCGCTGGCGGGAGCAGCCGACAGCGTGCCGGTGACAGTGCGCGATGCAGTACTCGCCCGCGCCGCACGACTGTCGCCCGATGCGCGCGCGATCGCAGAGCTCGTCAGTGTTAACCCCCGCAAAGCGGAGGTCTGGCTGTTGGAACAGGCGAACTGCCTGGATGAGGCAGGCGTCGAGAGTTGTCTGAGCATCGGCATGGTCCGTGGCGAGGACGGATCGCTCGCATTCCGGCACGAGCTGGCGCGCCGCGCTTTCGAGGACTCGCTGTCGCAAGCCCGGCAGCAAAGTCTGCATGCGCGGGTGCTATCGATTCTTGCAGAGCGACCCGGTACTGCGCTGGCCCGCCTGGCCCACCACGCTGATGGCGCAGGAAGCGCGCGGGACGTGCTGCGCTTTGCACCCCTCGCCGGCTCAAATGCGGCGGCGGTTGGTGCGCATTCCGAAGCAGCCGCCCACTACCGTGTTGCGCTTCGACACTCCAACGGACTGACGCCGTTTGAACACGCATTGCTGCAGGAGCAGTACTCGTACGAGTGCTACCTCACGGATCAGGGCGAGGAAGCGATCAAGGCTCGCCATTCCTCGCTCGAAATCTGGCGTGCCACCGGAGAACGCCTCAGGGAAGGCGACACGTTGCGCTGGCTGTCCCGTTTGAACTGGTTCGTCGGGCGCCGGACCGAGGCGGACAGGTACGCAGCCGAGGCCATTGACGCATTGGAATCGCTGGCGCCCGGTCCCGAGCTGGCCATGGCCTACAGCAATCGCAGTCAGCTCGACATGCTGGCTCACGAGGTGCCCTCTGCCATCGAGTGGGCACAGCGGACCATCAAGTTGGCGGAAGCCCTGGGACGCAGCGACATCCTGAGTCATGCACTCAACAACCTCGGCACGGCGCGACTCATTGCCGACGACCCGGCTGGCCGGGAGGATCTCGAGCGAAGCCTGGAGATTGCGCTTGCTGCTGATTTTCAGGAGCACGCGGCGCGCGCATACACCAACCTTGCGTCGGCGTCAGTCTCGATGCGTGACTACGGGCGAGGCGCCCGGTATCTGGACGATGGAATCACGTATTGTGACGATCACGACCTGGACTCATGGCGCTTGTACATGCTCTCCTGCAGAGCGCGGGCACGATTCGAACAGGCTGATTGGGACCGAGCCAGTGAAGATACGGAAGCTGTGTTGCGGGACCCTCGCACGGCGGCCATCAGCCGCGTTACTGCCCTCACGGTTCTGGGCCACATGCGAATCCGGCGCGGTGATCCTGACTCCAGGTCACCCCTGGAACAAGCGCGCGTCCTGGTCAGCGATATTCGCGAGTCACAACGTATTGCGCCGCTCGCCTCGGCATTTGCCGATGCAGCGTGGCTCGCCGCAGATCGCGAGGGTGTCATTCGGGAGGTTCAGCCGGCATACGAGCTGGCGCGTGATCAACGCGATCCCTGGAGCAAGGGTATGTTGGCGATCTGGCTCTGGCGCGCAGGCTCCCTGCAGCAGATACCAACAGACATCGCGGAACCGTATGCCTTGGAGATCGCACACGACTGGCAAGGCGCGGCACGTGCCTGGCAAGAGCTGGGCTGCCCTCATGAGCGAGCCAACATGCTCGCATGGTATGGTGGCGAGGCCGAGCAGCGCGAGGCTCTCGCCGTGTTCGAGCAACAGGGGGCCGCACCGGCTGCACAAGCCCTGCGCAAACAGATGCGCGCACAAGGCGTGCAGAGCATCCCTCGAGGCTCGCGTACCACCACCCGACTGGATCCGCATGGGCTCACCAAACGGGAAGCGGAGATCCTGAGCCTGCTGTGCGAAGGGTTACGCAATGCCGCGATTGCCAAGCGGCTGTTCCTGTCAACGAAAACGGTCGACCATCATGTCTCGGCGATTCTGACCAAGCTGGGCGTGCCATCGCGCGCAGAAGCGGTCGCGATGGCACGCAAGCTACCGGAACCGTGACGCGCGCCCTACTTGGCTGCAGCCGCCACCGGCACTTCGGTAACCTTGTCAACTGGGATCCCGTTGGCCTTCGCGGCCGCACGCACCGCAGCCTCGTCAGCCGCGTTGTAAACGCAGTACGTCTTGGTCTTACCGGAATTGGCGTAGGACGTGACCCATTGCGCGCCGTACTTGGAGTTGGTTGCATTGACCTTCGCCTTGGCAGCCGAATCCAGGCCGTCGAGCGCACCGGCCGGGAACGTCCGCTCGATCATGTACCGATGCAACCCGGCAGGCAGTTTGCCCGAGCGCGCGTCATTCTCGGAGTCCAGATCGACCGGGGCCTCATCGACGTGTGTCACCGTCAGCTTGTTGAGTGCAGCGGCCTTGCGGATGGCCTCTTCGTTGGGCGCTTCATACAAAGAGTATGTGGTGGTCTTGTCCGCTGTGGAATAGGACCGCAACCAGTGTACTCCGACCGATGCGTCGTTCGTTCTGGCCTTGCCCTGGCTGCTGGGCGGCGAGGCGCTCTCGACAACATAGCGGTGGACAGGATCATTTGAGGCTGAGGGCGCCGTGGCCGCGTCGGCCGTGGTACCTGCCGCGAAGGCCTGGGCGATAGCCAGGGTCGCAATTCCAGCAAGGAAGCGCTTCATCGAAGTCTCCGGATGTGTATGGGGAGTGACTGCGCCGCAGAATGCTCTGTGGCAAGCAGGGCCGAATCGGGATCGATTACCCAATTTGGCTCATGGACCTACCCAAATTGCGCCCTTCAGGCTCCTCCGAGGAGAGCGGCGCGCCTGCGCTGCACCATGGCTGCTGCGACATACGGTCTGATCAGACTGCCCGGATGGCGCAGCTGCTGCAGGTTGGCCAACAACATCGGCAGTGGATCGCTCCACCGACCCAACATCGAAATGACTCTCGTTGCAGACACCGCTTCGCGCTCACTCTCGCAGGCTGCCTGCACGCCAAACAACGCGTTGATACACCGGCTGATGGTGTACGGAATCGGCAGCCTGCACTCGATGACCGGCGGCGCAGCCGGTGGGGATGCAACTGGCGTCTTGCCCTCAGTGGACCGGGTCGTCAGGGGCCGCAGCGTCGATTCATACCACAGCCACGGCAGGTCATTGCCGAGTGCGATGTCGAGATCGATGAATCCGAACGCGCGCGGGTTGAGATCGATTGCCAGCAGCTCGGTGCCGGACTCGAGCAGCTCCAGCTCGAAAATCCCACACGAAACCAGGCTGTCCACCGTCTGCAGCCCACGGGAGAGGATGCGTGCGTCAGTAGCGCTGACTTGCGAAGTGCTGATCCCGGTGTCAGGCGGCCACTGCCGCCGCTTGCATGACAGGGAAGCGGCAATGATGCCGCCGTCCAGATCCTTGTAGCCGCTGACGCTGAATACGCGCGTGCGCGCCGACGGAACATATTTCTGCAGCAACGGCCACAGCAGCTCCGGATAGCGCTCCGCAACCGATTCGCGCCCCGGTGAAATCTGGTACGGCCGGTAGTATTCGCGCAGCTCGCGCAGGTCATTCAGCACCCTGCCCCGCTCATCTCCGACCACCAGGTGCGACTTCGGCTTCATCATCAGCGGGAAGCCGAGCCGTTCGGCAATCTCAACCCCAGCGCTTGCATCATCCGGGGCTTCAGTGATCGGAACTGCCTGGCCCGTCCGCGCGCATGCAGCGCCAAAGCGCGTCTTGATCACGGCCCTTTCCAACTCGACCAGCGGCGCAATGGTTCTGCGCACCTCGGGCGCGAAGTCTTCGCGCAACATCGAGACATAAAACGCAATCAGATCGGTCGTCGGTGCGACCCGCTGAATTTCCCCTGAGCGAATTCGTCGCCGCAGCCACGGGAGAAAGCGGTCGGCATCCTCCACGGGTGGGCACACAGCCCTGCGAGAACTATAGCGAGACCAACGTCCCGCCCCACTGCCGTAGAAATGCAGCGGCACGCTACGTGACCCCAGAGAGACGGCAAAAGACAGCGTGGGCGAGCCGAAATTGTCTATCAGCGCGACAGGCGGAAAGGCGATTGGCAACGGCGTGGGATGCGCAAGCATCTCACCGCGCGCAGCCCGGCTATCCTCGGATCGAGGGGCCGGGTGGCCTCCTGCGTGAGCCACCTTTTGGACGGGAATCTGGACCATTGATGGCTTTGAGAATCAACGCGTCGCATGCGGGTACAATCTGCGCGAGTATCAACAATCGGCCGCTCAGGCACTAGGAAACTGGCGACAATCTGTGAACTGAGGCAACGACTCAGTGCAGGTCTCGACACACCCTACGGCGTTAGTCCCGCTGCCGGGGACTTCCGAAATTCGAGGTGATGGTGGATTCCAGGGGTACCCACGGCATAGTTGGCGCGCTGCGAGCCTCGAAGCGGCCGGCGCGCACATCAGCGCCCACGAAAGCCGAAACCGAGTATCTGATCCAGGACCCACATCACGAATACGCGACCCGGTTCATCGAGCACCTCTACGAAACCTTCGGTTACCGCGCGGTCTGCTTCTACACCAACCGGCGCGAGCGCCTCTTCCACCAAGCGGATTATCCGCTGCTGCGGTCGGAATGCGTCGCTGCATCATATGACGTCAGCCCTCGCGACCTGGCGGGTTTCTCGGCTCATGTTGCATCGGCTCACAGCATCGCCGCGGTCATTCCCTTCAACGAGCCCACGGTGGCGCCGGCAGTGGAGCTCGCGCGCCTGTTAGGTCTGGGGTGGGCGCAACCGGACGTCATGCGCCGGTTCAATGACAAGTTCGCACTCAAGGACTACATCCGCATCAATCATCCCGACGTGCGGATGAACGCCTCGCGCCGGGCGGAATCCGTCGCCCAGGTGCTGGCGACCCGGAGCGATCCGGCTTACCGGCGCTTCATCCTGAAGCCCAACAATGGCTTCGGAAATCGCAGCATAGGTTTGTTCGACGAGACGACTGACGCGCGCGTGCTCGAGTCATTCCTCGGCCGCCTGCAGGGCACGCCCCTCGTAATGGAACAATTCATCGAGGGGGACGAATACTTCATCAATGGACAAGTGGACGATCGCGGAGAAGTATGCGTAGTTGCGATATTCGAATACGTGCGCGTGAATGCCAACGGCCGGCACAACATCGATTCGGAAACACTGCTGGTGCCTCACCGCGACCCGCGGTTCGCGGAACTCGCCGCGTATGCGCAGCAGGTCGTACGGGCCACCGAGCTGCGAAGAAGTCCCTTTCACCTGGAGTTGAAGGTAAGCGACCGCGGTCCGTGTCTCATTGAAGTAGGCGCACGTCTCGCAGGTCACGGTAACGCACTTCTGTGCGAGGACCTGCACGGTCCGCAACTCGATCTGTTCGCGCTGGCGGCGCACTACTATCTCAAGACCGATGACTTCGGCCCTATTGCGCTCAACTGGGACGCATACGACGCGAACGCCGTGCGCTATGTTCACGGTATCGCCGAGCGCGGGGAGCGTATTTATCGCCTGGAAGGTGTACGCGAAGTCGAATCGCTGCCGGAATTCCACAGGTGGGTGAAGAAGCCTGTCGTGGGCGCCAGCATGCAGCTCACGCGCGATCTTCTGAGCATGCCCTTCAGCCTCATTCTCAGGGGCGCAACGCAGGAGCAGCTGGCGGTTGCCGCTTCGAAAGTCCGGCAGACTCTGCAAATCAACCGCTCGGTCGGACCGGCGCGGCGAGGCTTGGTGTTGGCCAACTCGCAAGCTCGGCGCTACGCACGGGCGGCACGCATTCGTCTCGCTGCTCTTTCAGCAACACCGGAGGGCGTCATCGACCCAATCTCAAAGAATGTCTCGGTACGCGGACTCGCGCGCAACGTGCGATATTTCGTCCGACGGAGCACCGAGCGGGTCGCCCGGAAATTGCAGTTACTGGAACTCGGCACGTCGCGGCGCACATCCCCGGCGCCTGATTCCCTGGAGCGAAATGAAGCCGTGGTGCAGTGGGCGCGGCAATATCTCGGGCGACCCCACCCGAAACTGGGGCGCCCCGGCGCGATCTGCCCATTCGTGCGGCCGACCATCGATCTCGACCAGTTCGTCGTGAGGCACTACGACAACGTGGACGGCACCAGCATCCCGGTGCTCAGGCAGATTGTGCTGCAGGAATCGCAATCGTTCCGCAAGACGTTTCCGCGCACGGCGCCCAACGGAATGCTCGCGAGCGTGGTGCTGGTCTTCCCTCACATCACCGCGGCCCATTTCCTGGCGCTCGATTACCTGCACGACGATCTCAAGACTCACCTGATCGTAAAGCATGAATTGATGTCCTCGCCGTTTCATCCGCGAAGCATCAAGCCTTCTGTCTCCAACGCGGAATTCCCGGTTTTCCGCGCACCCTTTCCCATGCTCGCCATCCGCCACATCGACGTCCGCGACATCGCGTTCGTCGGGACCAACGAGCGTGCTTTCAAACGCTACCACGCCCTGTTCTCGAAGTTGTTCGAACGCGGTGCGGTGTCGAACGAGTTCGGGCACGTCAGTGGTTATACCCAGGCGTGCGAGCGGTTCGGGTTGCACTGAAACTTCGTGCGCGTCCACAATGGTGGGCATGAAGACAGCCTTCGCCCGCGTTCTCGGCCTCTGCGCCGTGGCCCTCTACCTGGCCTGCTCGCCTGCGCGAGCTGATCAATCAAACAGCCCGCAACCGGCGGCGGCCCCGCGCTACACGTTTTCATGGCAGCTCGGGCAAGCCAATGCGCCCGCGCCTCGTGGAGGCACGACGCGCGGACCGGCTGTCAAGCTCGACACTCAGCCATCGCCGGCCTGGCGGGGTCTTCAAGAGTCCGGCCTGTCACCGTTAGAGCGCGATAGGCGTGCGATCCTGGCCATGGCCGGTGACTATCGCGTGACATTCGACTTCCTGGAGATAGAGGCATTTCAGCCGCGCGCCGAGCGGGACAAACCGTATCAGTCCTGGGGCACGGAGCGCGTGTACGTTGACTCGGATACGGGCACTGCGATCAGCCTCGTTCACATCCTCGACATGCGCATCGTTCAGGATGACGGCAAGATCAGCGACCCGATTGTGACCAAACACTGGCGGCAATCGTGGCACTACGAGCCCCGCGAGCTGGTGGAATATAAGGGCAACAATCGCTGGGAAAGACGCAAGCTGGCTTCCGCGGAGCGGGCCGGCCAATGGTCGCAGACCGTGTACCAGGTCGATGAATCGCCCCGCTATGCGAGCGTGGGCCGCTGGAGTCACACGGGCAGCTTCTCAACATGGAGCAGCGGCGACACCTGGCGTCCGCTGCCGCGCCGCGAATGGAGCGTGCGCTCCGACTACCAGGTGTTGCTCGGGACAAACCGGCACACGATTACGTCGACGGGCTGGCTCCAGGAAGAAAACAACTTGAAGCTGGTCCTTGCAAAAGACGGGACCGCGGACACCTTGCAGCCCTATCTTGCGCGGGAATACGGAGTTGCGCGGTACTCGAGAATTCTGGGAGGCGATTTCGCGGCCGCGGACGAGTATTACCAACATACGCGCTCGTTCTGGACCAGCGTGCTCGCAAACTGGACGCAACTGTTCCAGGAGCATTCCACGATCTCCTTGCGCGCGCCGGTCGATCAGGCCGGCCTGTTCCACAAATTGTTCGAGTATGCCGATCACCTGGCGGGTGGCGAGACGCCTGCAGAGCCTGCCAACGTCGTCATTCACCAATCGTTGGCGGAAATGGGAACGCCCGTGACGCCAGTCACGCCAGTCACGCCAGTCTCGAATTAGAGGCGCGCGACTTACGACATCAATTCCCGGACTGGCTCCAGGAGCGGGCGGGCGATGGCGGGCAACCTTCTGAGTGCCAACACCGCCGGCTCGTCCTCGTCGCGCAGAATTCCGCGGCGTTGAGCGATCGAGACAGCCTGGGTGCGACTCGTGGCATCCAGCTTCTCCAGCACCGATTTGACGTGCGTCTTGACGGTACCCACCGCGAGCGACAGTTTCGATGCAATGGCCTTGTTGCTCATCCCGAGCATCAGGTAACGCAGGATGTCCGCTTCACGGGGTGTCAACGCCTGTTGCTTCATGCGGTCGGCTATCCGGCTGGCAACCAGGGGCCCCAGCGCGATGCCGCCCATGTGCACGGAACTCAACCCATCAACGAGGTCCTGCAGGCTGCAACCCAACAAGAGGTAACCGCGCGCTCCCTGCTCGAGCGCGTGGCAGATTTTCGCTTCGCTGTCGCTGTGAGTCAGGATCATGACTCGCCGGCCGAGCGCACCTCCCGAGGCAATGAGCCGCAACCCGGAGTCGTAATCGGCGATGACCACGTCCGCAGCCGGCTGGCGGGCGGCAACGGTGGTCGCCTCGAAGTCGCGCAGCCTGCTCAGCGTCGCCGTGAGTCCGGCGGATATCAGGGGATCACCGTGCGCGATGAGCACTCTGATTCTCACGTTGGGGCGCATTCCATTCTCCTCGACTGTCCGGCAGAGCGTACCCGGTCCGTATGAGCGGTCTCTTGTATATTCCTCGCGTGTTTATTTGACAATCACCGCCTTGGGTGACTTCAAATAGCGCGACACCCAGTACACGGGGGCGCTGACCGCGCCGAGGGCGACAGTCCACAGCAGGGGCTTGATCCCTATCCCGATTGAGACCCACGCGCAGTAGACAGCTGCGCAAGCCGCAGCGACCCTGACCGTCGTAGTGCCTTTTCCCAGCGCCGCGGCAACTCCGCCGCGCCGCCCCATCGCGACGATTGCCAGTGTGCACGTGAAGTACACCGGCAGATTGGCCGCGGTTACGACGACGCTCAAGAATACGAACAGGTTGCCGATTGACTGGCTGTAGTTGGACAGGAGCATGATGCTTGCGACCACGCCGGTCAGAATCAGCGCGCCTGTTGGAGCGCCGTGCCGGTTTTCCTTGGCCAGGGATTGCGGGAAATGCCCGTGCCTTGCGATGGTTTGGGTCACGTCTCCCAGGATCATTGTCCAGCCGTTCAGCGCCCCCAACCCCCCGATGCACACGAACAGTGCAATCACTTCACCCGACCGCGCACCGAGGATTCGCACGAAGACATCCGCAATAGGAGCGTTGGAGGTAGCGAGTGCTGCCTGTGGAATCAGCAGCATCGGCACAATCGATACACCAATATAAACGGCCGCCGTCAGGATGGTGCCGATGACGGTGGCCAGCGGAATAGTACTCTCGGGGTTGCGAACCCGGCACGCGGGTATCGTCGCGCATTCGATTCCGAGCATTGCGTACAGCGTAAGCGTGGAAACGCTGCTCAGGTCCGAAAGCGACGTCGGACTTGTAATCACATGACCCCGGTATGCTGACGGATCGGTCAGCAATACCCACAATCCCAGGCAGATGACTCCAAACATCGGTAACAGCTTGAGGGCCGTCGTCGCAATTTGGGTCTGGCCAGCAGCACGTGCACCGCGGAGGTTGAGTAACACAAAGAACCACAACAGCGACAATGCTGTTACTGGGGGCAACCACGGGCTGCTATTCAGCGACGGTATGAAGACCGTGAGATATCCGACGACGCCGACCGCTATGGTTGCATTTGTGACCCAGGTGGATACCCAGTAGCACCACATCACTGTGAATGCGAGCCCGTCCCCGAAGGCTCTTTTCGTGTAGTCGTAGGGACCGTCATCGTGCGGAAACGTCCGCGCCAGGTAGGCAAATGAAATGGCCAGGAAAATGCACCCCACGACGGTGATCAACCACCCCGTCAGTGCAGTCAAGCCGTAGGGAGCAAGGGATGCCGGAAGGAGAAAAACGCCAACGCCAATGACGTTTCCGACTACGAGTGCTGTGCACATCCATACGCCAAGCACACGCGGCCCGTGGTTTATGCCATGAGCTACGCCCGATGCGGGCGTCGTCGCAGTCGCAGTCAATTCTCCACCAAGGCTTCCTTCACAGATACCTCCAACAGCCCCATTGCCTCATCCACATTCTCCCGGCTTACCAGGAGCGGAGGGATGAAGCGAAGGGTACTGACCCCACAGGACAACAGTATCAGACCATTGTGGAAGGCGCGCGTGAGAACGCGCTGGCAGAGTGCCGGTGCCGGTTTGCGCGACTCGCGGTCGGTAATGAGCTCGGCGCCGATCATGAGGCCTTTACCGCGCACATCGCCTATGCAGTCGAACCTTTTCTGCAGCTCCCGCAGGCGCTCGATGAAGTATCCCCCGACCGTGGCAGCATTCGCTGCGTACTCGCTTTCGACGAGATCGAGTGTGGCCAGGGCAGCAGCGCAGCACAGTGGATTTCCGCCGAAGGTGTTGCCATGTGCACCCCGCTTCCACTTCTCCATGTGCTTCCTGCGAGCGACTACGAGTCCGATCGGCATCCCGGATCCGAGCCCCTTGGCGAGCGTCATGATGTCCGGGGAGACGCCCCAATGTTGACTCGCGAACATCTTGCCGGTGCGCCCTATTCCCGACTGCACCTCGTCAAAGATGAGCAATATGCCGTGCCGGTCACACAGGTCGCGCAAACCCTGCAGGAAGCCGTCCGGCGGCACAAGGTAGCCGCCCTCGCCTTGGATCGGCTCCACCAGGATGGCTGCGACTTCATTGGCCGGTAAATTGCTGGGGAAGAGCACGTTCTCGATGTAATCGAGGATGGCCTTGCCCTGATCGGGACCGGCGAACAGCGGACGATACACGTTCGGGTACGGAACGTGAGTTACTCCGGGCATCGTCGGGAAGAAGCCGGCCTGCTGCGTGTACTTGCTCGCCGTGAAGGCCAGCGAGCCCATCGTGCGCCCGTGAAATCCGCCCAGGAAAGCGATGAAGCGCGGGCGTCCGGTTACATAGCGCGCCAGCTTGAGTGCCCCTTCGACGGACTCCGTACCACTCTGACACAACAGGACCTGCACCGGCTCGCGCATCGGATCGAGCGCGTTGATCTTTTCACCCAGCCGTGTCATCCGCTCGTGCCAGTAGTCGCTGGAAATATGCAGGAAGTCATCCGCCGCATCCTTGATGGCCTGTACCACGCGCGGATGAGAGTGACCCGTATTACAGACGGCGATGCCTGCGGCGAAATCAAGGAAGCGGTTGCCATCAACATCCCAGACTTCGACGCCGCGGCCTTTCGCCATCACGAACGGGTAGTCACGAGGATAGGAGGGAGAGCTGACGGGGCGGTCACGCTCCAGCAGTGCGCGCGCCTTCGGACCCGGCAGTTCGGTATGGATGTGACGTGATTGCATCAAAATTTCTCCAACAGCCTGTCGAGCAGGTCGAGAGCCTCCTCCAGGTCGCCCGCGCCAATGACCAGGGGCGGCGCGAGCAGGATGAGGTTGCCGCGCGCGGCGAAGGACACTCCCGCCTCCAGTGCCTGCGCCAACAGTATTACCAGACGGGGATGCATCTGTGGCCAGGGCGACAGGGGCTCGCGGCTGTCCCGGTCCCGCACCAACTCGATCACTGCGAATAATCCATCGCCGCCGCGGACGTCACCGATCAGTGGGTGATGGGATTGCATGTGCTGGAGTCGCTCGAACATCAGCGCGCCCAGGCGGCGCGAGCGCTCGATCAATCCATCATCCTGATAACTCCGAACCGCTGCAACTGCGGCTGCGCACGCGAGCGGGTGCCCACAATAAGTCAATCCAGTGAGCAGCATTTGCGGCTCGAGCGCACGCGCAACCTGCGCCGACACAACCACTGCGCCCAGCGGCAGATGTGCACCCGTCAGCCCCTTGGCGAGTGTCATGATGTCCGGGCGCCCTTCTTCGCCATATCGCTGCCATGCGAACCATTCACCGCAGCGACCGAAACCACTCATGACTTCATCTGCAATCAGACAGACGCCTCGCTTGCGCGTCTCGCTCCTGACCGACGGCCAGAAATTCTTCGGCGCGACGATGCCATTGGTGCCCGCATTCACCTCGAGCATCACTGCGGCTACATTCGGGGCGCCACGCTCTTCGATCGCCGCGGCTATTGCAGCCGATGCTGCGCCGCCGCACTCCTCGGCGGAACGCGTTCCGAAGGGGCAGCGGTATGCGTAGGGAGGCGGAACGTGCGCCACGTGATATGCAGCGGCTTCTACCTGGCTTGCCGTGCGGGAATCACCTGAGAGCGCCATCGCAGCGTAACTGGCACCGTGATACGAGCGATCCCGCGCGATTACCCAGCCCTGGGGTTTTGCACTGGCCTGGCGCGCAAACTTGACGGCATGCTCATTGGCATCGGCGCCCCCCAAGGTAAAGAACACCCTGCCGTCGTGAAATCCGGACTTCTGCAGCAGCAGTTCTGCCAGCTCGGCGCGGGGCTCTGCGCCCCATGCACTGGTCACGAAACACAGTTGCGCGGCCTGGGCACGAATGGCCTCGATCACGCGCGGATGTTGGTGGCCGAGATTGCTGCACTCGGCGAGGCTGCTCATGTCCAGGATTCGCCGGCCGTCCGCGACGAACAGATGCGCGCCGGCCCCGCCAACGATGACCGGGGCATCCCACTCCGTCTGCTTGCACCAGCTATGTAGAACGGTTTGCTGTTCTGGGCGCATCGACTCACTGCCAGGCCCGACGTCAAGCAGGAGTGTAGGCCATTATCCTCGGGTGGAGGGCACCGCACCGTGGGCGCGTCGATCTGTGTTTCGCGGACAGTACAGAACCCCGGCGGCCGACCTGCTTAGATACGGCATTGCAGTCGGATTTACGCAAAGGGGCCATGACTCGCAGCTACGACGCGCAGCTGGCGCTTCACATCGACGGTGAGCGAATAGGCCCCAGTGGCCGAGCAACGCACACGGTCATCAACCCAGCGACCGGTGAGGCGCTCGGCCAGCTTCCGCTCGCCACCACCGCCGATCTGGATCGCGCCCTGGATACGGCTGCGAGAGGCTTTCGCCTTTGGCGCAGCAAGCCTGCCGACGAGCGTGCCAATGTACTCGCCGGCGCTGCGCGCCTGCTGCGTGAGCGGATCGAGAAGATCGCCGCCATTGCCACGATGGAGGAAGGCAAGACGCTGGCGGAGGCGAGGGGCGAGTTGCTGATGGCCGCCGGCCTGTTCGATTTCTACGCCGGTGAAACCAAGAGGATCTACGGGCGGGTGCTGGTGCGCCCTACGGGTACCCTCTCGCGGGTGATGAAAGAGCCTGTGGGCCCCGTCGCGGCCTTCTGCCCCTGGAATTTTCCAATCGGTAACCCGGCGCGGAAACTGGGCGCCGCCATTGGCGCGGGCTGTTCCATCATCATCAAGCCGCCCGAGGAGGCCCCGGGATCGGCAATCGAGGTGCTCAACTGCTTGGTTGATGCGGGGTTGCCGAAAGAAGTCGCAAGCTGTGTATTCGGCGTACCCGAGCAGGTGTCGCGCCACCTCATTGCCTCGCCAATCATTCGAAAGGTCAGCTTCACGGGCTCGGTCGCAGTGGGCAAACACCTCATGAAGCTCGCCGCGGACGGCGGGAAGCGGACGACCATGGAACTGGGTGGCCATGGCCCGGTGCTGGTGTTTGATGATGCGGATCTGGATCGCGCGCTCGATGTGCTCGTGCCGGCCAAATTCCGCAACGCCGGGCAGGTCTGCATAGCACCGACCCGCTTCCACGTGCAGGAGGGGATCTACGCTCGGTTCGTCAAGGAATTCTCGGCCCGCGCATCCAGGCTCGCGGTTGGAAACGGACTCGATGCCGGCGTCCAGATGGGACCGATGGCCAACCTGCGCCGGCCGGAGGCGATTGAAGGTTTCGTCGCGAATGCAGTCACCGCGGGCGCGCGGGTAGTCACCGGCGGCGAGCGCGGGGGCGGGCCTGGCCCCAGCGGCTTTTTCTTCCGCCCGACGGTGCTTGCCGATGTTCCCACGACGGCGCAGGCAATGAATGAGGAGCCCTTCGGCCCTATCGCCTTGATGCGGCCGTTCCGGACATTCGACGAGGCGATCGAGCAGGCCAACCGCCTGCCCTACGGGCTCGCCGCGTACTGCTTCACCGAGAACGGGCGGCGGGCACTGTTGCTCGGGGATGCGATCGAAAGCGGCATGGTGGGCATCAACACAACAGCAATCGGTGGCGCCGACTCGCCGTTTGGTGGGGTGAAGGATTCGGGGCATGGCTCGGAGGACGGCCCGGAAGGGCTGGAGGCCTGTCTCGTGTTGAAGACCATACATCAAGCCTGAAGGAGGTTTCGCAAACCATGAGCACCCATCTGCGCCGCATCGCCACGGAAGAGGCCTTTTCGATTCCCGAGGTCGCCGCGGGGCTGCAAAAGATAGTTCAAGGCCCGAGCAGCAGCCTGGACAAGCTTCTGTTGAAGGGTATCTATGACTACGGCGGTGAGCCCGGTTACGGCCAGATGAATTTCCTCGACGGGTTGTTGGATATTGAGCAGCGCCGCCTGGCGGAAATGGACGCGCTTGGCGTGGACATGCACCTGCTCTCGCTCACTGCCCCGGGCGTGCAGATGTTCGATGCCGACACGGCAACCGAGCTCGCAACGCTTGCGAACGATCGGCTCGCGCAAGTGTGCCGGCGGCACCCGACCCGCTTTGCGGGGCTTGCGACATTCGCGCCGCAAAGCCCGAAGCGCGCCGTCAAGGAGATGGAGCGTGCCATCCGCGTGTTGCAGCTGAACGGCTTCATCCTGAACTCACACACGCACGGCGAGTATCTGGATGATCCGAAGTATTGGCCGGTGTTGGAAGCTGCGGAAGCTCTGGACGCCTGCATCTATATACATCCGCGCGCCGCTTCCGATGGCCTCAAGGGTCCGCTGCAGGACTATGGAATGGACGCCGCAATGTGGGGTTATGGCGTGGAGGTCGGCACGCACGTGGTGAGGATGATGGCCAGCGGCGTCTTCGATCACTTCCCGAACCTCAAGATCTGCATCGGGCACATGGGTGAAGCCATTCCATTCTGGATCTGGCGTATCAACTTCATGAACAGCCGCGCCCAGAACATCAGCCGCTCGCCGCGCACGAAGTTGAGCATGGCCGAATACTTGCAGCGCAATTTCGTCGTCACCACGAGCGGTGTCGAAGATCATCTGGCGTTGGATTACACCATCCGCAGGATGGGAATCGACAACGTGCTGTGGGCGATCGACTATCCCTACCAGCCTCAGAAACCGGCCGTTGACTTCATGGACTCGGCCCCGGTCACGGAATCACAGCGCGCACAGCTGTATCACAGCAATGCCGAGCGGATCTTTCACATCGCGCCCCTGGAAACGTAGCTGCGCAGCCTCTGCAGATCGGCGTGTCGGGTCGGGATATCGTGGCGATCCGCGGCTGTGCGCAGATCACGCAGCACTTCGAGCGCGCGCAGCAGAACGGACAGTGGCGGGCCGCTCGCCGTGATGCCGGCGAGATGATCCTCCTTCACATGTTGCGCCGGCTCCTCGATGAATCGCTTTACCAGCGTATTATGGTGTTGGACGGCTGTCTGGCCAAAGAGGTCGCAGACCTCCAGGTACGCCTGCGCGTTCCGCTGGAACCAGTCTGACGGGGAATGCTCTGCGGCGAGCGCCAGCAGTTCGTCCAGAAGACTCGTGCGCATCATGCAGTCCCGCAGCCGTGCCTGGTCCGAGGGGAGCATGAAAAGCATCTTGTCGACCAGCAGCTGCGCGTAGTACGGATTGTTGGCCCGACACAGTCCGAGGAGCAGGTCTATTTCGTTGATCCCCGAGAAATCCCCGGCGTTGGCGCCGCGATACTCCTGACGCCCTACTCTGTACGGTTTGTAGTAAGGACGCACGGAATAGAAGAAGCGCTGGACGTCGAGCTTCTCGAAAAGACAGGCATTGAACCTGATGACGTCGCGCAGCGCGTTCTTCGCCGTATCGAACAAAACATCGGCCACCGGGCTGGACACACCCAGCTGCACGATTTTGGCCAGGGCTTCCGCCACCCGCTGCAGTGACAGAATTCCGCGCGTGTTCTCATCGATGAACAGGAACTCGTCCGGTAACGAGGTAAAGCTCTTGCGGATGCCGGCCACCGCCTTGTTGTGGGTCGCCAGATGAGCAGTCGCGAATCGCGGCGCCATGCCGAGCGAGGCACCCACGTGGAGGGCCAAAGAGGATGCCTCGACGAACGGTGATCGCTCCTCGCGCATGGGATTGGTCAGTTCATGACGGCGGAGCGCGCCTAGGTACATACCTACGTTGCCAAGCACCCCGAATGCACTGTCGAACCCATCGCCGGTATTGCCTTCCGCGAGCAGGGCCACGACATGAACGTGACCTTCGTCCCGCAGGGTCGCCTTCAGGGACTCGCCGCTCCCCTCCACTTGGGCGCGGTCCTCTTGTGAGAAATAGAGGTTCTCCAGCTCGGTGTTCAGCTCGACGAAGGATGAGCGGATCCAGCGGTCGAAGGCGTCAGCATTGTTGGTCATTTAGGTATTGTGGAGCTGGAGGCAAAGAACATTGTTCCGCACGGGCGTCCTGCACGCCAGCTTCCGGAAACGGATGGCCCAGCCGACCGACCTGCCCGGCCGTCTCGTTCTATGAGCTGCAGGACAGCGCTGAACAACCTGCCTTGTCACGAGCCCACTCGGGTCGACGTTGCGCGAGATCCTCGTGCTGGGGCTGGTCATCGTAGGGCATCTGCAGCACCTGCAGCAGCCGCTCTATTTGCGAGACGTCGCCCTGCGTTGCCGCGTCGATCGCCTGTTGAGCCATGTAATTTCGAAGCACGTACCTGGGATTTGCGCGGTTCATCCGCGCGATGCGTTCTGCATCCGGCATCGCCTCGACTTTCAACCGCGCCTCGTAGCGCTGCAACCAGGAGACGAGCCGGCTGTGATGTGATTCAGAGGGTTCCCCCTCCTCATAGAATGCCGGGCGAAGCGGCTCGATATTGTCCGCGGATGCAACCGCGAGTCCGCGGAAGAACAACGTCATGTCGGTTTCGGTTTGCTGCAGAGCGCCAAACAGGTCCCTGATCAGAACTTCGTCGCCCTCGCGGTCGAGCGTGCTCAACCCGAGCTTCTCGGCCAACATCGCCCGCCAGGTTGCCGTAAAAGTGGCGGCGTAGACTTCGAGCCCATGCTCGAGAGCCTGGACGTCTTCGATCAGCGGATGCAGCGCATTTGCCAGACGCGCGAGATTCCATGCAGCAATGTCAGGTTGACGCCCGTATGCGTAGCGGCGGCCGGGCAGATCCGTCGTGTTGGGTGTCCACGCCGGGTCGTAACCCTCCAGCCAGCCGTACGGTCCATAGTCGATCGTCAGTCCGAGTATCGACATGTTGTCCGTGTTCATTACACCGTGGACGAAGCCTACCCGCATCCAGTGGGCGATCATCAGGCCGGTGCGCCGGCAGATTTCCTGGAACCAGCGTTCGTAAACTCCAGGCGACGGCGCCCCAAGCTCCTTGAAATGCTGGGTGATGATGTAGTCCGCCAGGCGTTGCAGCGGCTCGTTCTCGCCACGGCTGGCATGGATCTCGAAGTTCCCAAACCGCGCGAATGACGGCGCCACTCGGCAGACCACGGCGCCCTGCTCGGGTTGCGGGTTACCGTCGTAGAACATATCCCGAATCACGACATCACCGGTCGCAACGAGGCTCAGCGCACGGGTCGTGGGAACGCCCAGGAAATGCATGGCTTCGCTGCAGAGAAACTCGCGTACCGATGAGCGAAGAACTGCACGCCCATCCGCTGTGCGCGAGTACGGGGTGGGTCCCGCCCCTTTCAGCTGAAGCTCCCAGCGCTCCCCTGGGCGTGGGGTGAGCTCTCCAAGCGTGATCGCGCGGCCGTCGCCTAACTGCCCAGCCCAAGTACCGAACTGATGACCGCCGTAACGCGCGGCGTAGGGGCGCATGCAGGGGGCCAGCCCATTGCCGGCGAGAATGTCAATCGTCGGGCCTGTGTCAGTGGTGGGCCGAGACACTCCAAGGAGCGCCGCACAGTTCTGGGACCACGCCAGCAGGAGCGGTGCGGATACCGGTGTCGGAGTTACGGGTGAATAGCTCGCCCCCGGGACTTGGCGGACAAAGTTTCGGGTTTCAGGATCGCCCGGCAGGGTCCGTGCGAAGCTATCGTCAAACTCAAGTGTCGCGAGAGCCATGCCCCCGGACAGATCCGCCACGCGCTTGCGTAAAGTTTGCTGCATGGCGTAACCCTACCGCGAATCTCTCGGCGAGACTAATCCGCCTGTTCGCGGCGATGGTCGGCTGCTGCTCGTCGCCGGCTTTTTCGAGCAGCAGGTCGCGAGCAATGCTCAGGCACGCGCCGATGGCAATCCCGACGATGGCCAGCAGGGCAAACAGCAGTGCGCCGGCAAGAACGAAATGGGCCATAGGGCTCCCGTTGGAGGCTGTGTCGCAGTCGGTTGCGACATTCTCGTACCAGCAACTTCCGAGCCCCATACCCATTAATGGTTATCCCGCGGCACCCCGAAAGTCGCGTCAATCTTCTGATACTTCTCCGCCCCTTCCAATATCGCCCCCGTCCCCAACGAGCCTACGACGCCGCGCTGCAGCTCCTGCCAGGGAGTCTGCGAAACGGGGTACTTATAGCCACCCGCTGCATTCAGGGCTTTGCGCCGCACCGCCAACTCCTCGTCCGACACCAACACGTTGGTCGTGCCCTTGCGCAAGTCAATCCGTACCCGATCCCCGGTACGTAACAAAGCGAGATTACCAGCAGCCGCAGCCTCCGGCGATGCATTGAGAATTGACGGTGAGCCTGACGTTCCCGACTGCCGCCCGTCGCCGATGCAGGGTAGTGCCGTAATGCCCTGCTTGATCAAGTAGGCGGGCGGCCGCATGTTGACCACCTCAGCCGCGCCCGGATAGCCGACCGGCCCTGCACCCCGCATGAACAGGATATCCCGGGCCGTGATCTCGAGCGCCGGATCGTCGATTTTCGCGTGATAGTCCTCGGGCCCGTCAAACACGATTGCACGTCCCTCGAACGCATCGGGATCCACCGGATTCGACAGATAGCGAGTGCGAAACTCCTCGGAAATCACGCTGGTCTTCATGATCGCGGACTCGAACAGGTTGCCGCGCATTACGATGAATCCGGCATCCACCCTGAGCGGATTTGCAAACGTGCGGATCACGTCCGGCAGCACAATCTGTGCCTTTGCACAATTCTCCCCAAGGGTCCGCCCGTTCACGGTCATGGCGCCCTCGCGAATGAGACCGTGCTTCATCAGCTCACCGACCACAGCCGGTACGCCGCCCGCGTGGTAGTAGTCCTCGCCCAGATACTGCCCCGCAGGCTGCAGGTTCACGAGCAGCGGGACTCGATGCCCGAAGGTCTGCCAGTCATCGAGACTCAGTTGCACCCCCAGGTGCCGAGCGATTGCACCAAGATGTATCGGCGCATTGGTGGACCCGCCAATAGCTGAATTCACGACAATAGCGTTGAGGAATGCATCGCGCGTCATGATGGATGAAGGGCGGGTGTCCCGGCGCACGAGCTCGACGATCCGCTTCCCGGTCTCGTAGGCGAGGTGCTGCCGTTGCCGGTACGGCGCAGGAATGGCTGCAGAGCCCGGCAACTGCATACCCAGCACCTCGGCCAGCGAGTTCATGGTCGTGGCCGTGCCCATCGTGTTGCAGTAACCGGTGGAAGGCGTGGATGAGGCGACGAGCTCGAGGAATCCCGGATAATCGATCTCCCCTGCAGCCATCATCTGGCGGGCCTTCCAGATAATGGTGCCGGAGCCGGTCCGCTCCCCCTTATGCCAGCCGTTGAGCATCGGTCCGACGGACAGCGCGATGGCGGGAATATCAACAGTTGCTGCCGCCATCAGGCACGCTGGGGTGGTCTTGTCGCAGCCGATCGTCAGCACGACCCCGTCGAGCGGATAGCCGTAAAGCACCTCGACCAGGCCAAGGTAGGCCAGGTTTCTATCCAGGCCTGCGGTAGGCCGTTTACCCGTTTCCTGGATGGGGTGGACGGGGAACTCGAGCGCAATGCCGCCCGCTTCCCGAATGCCCTCGCGGACGCGCTCGGCGAGTACGATGTGATGACGATTGCAGGGCGACAAATCGTTGCCGGTCTGCGCAATGCCGATGATGGGCTTGCCCGATTGCAACTCCTCGCGCGTCAGGCCGTAGTTCAGATACCGCTCTATATAGAGAGCCGTCATATCCGGATTGGCGGGATTATCGAACCAAGCGCGCGACCGCAGGCGCCGGCCGCGGGACGTTTCATCGGACATGAGTACCTGCCGTCAGTGAGTAAATCATATTATATACTCAATACTGTCAGACGATTCCGACAGCACATTCGGCTACTATCCATTGTCGCGGCTCCCGTGTTGAGCCCATGCTCGCAGACGGTGGTGACGGCCGGCCTTCGGACAGGCCGGTGTGGAGAGCAATATGGCGCGCGAAGTTGCAAGCACACGGATTCCAGGGAATGAATCGCAACTGCCGATTCCGGAACCGCCCATGCACGGATCTGCCGCGAATGCTGCGGTGGCCAAGGGCAAATTCATCCGGCCACTGTTTCTGGTACCGCACCGGCTGACGGCGGCGGAGCGCTACCAGCGCATCTGCGATCTTGCCTACCGCAGAGCAGCGCAGCGCGGCTTTGCACCAGGCGGCGAGGTCGACGACTGGCTCGAGGCCGAGCGGGAAGTCGATGCCGGACGATATTGAACAGCTGCGCAGTCGCGACTCAACTGAAGCGTCGATCGAAACAAACATCTCGCAGCCGTTGGAGTCCGGCTGATCAAAGCTTAGCGGGTCCCCGCCTTGCTACGGTCCTGTAGTCAAGACAATTACGGGAGAGCGGTATGATGCGAGCACCCACTCTGTGGACCATGGCAGCGATGGCCCTGCTCAGCCTGTCGGGCTGCAATAGCGCCGAATCGCCGCCGAAAGTGCAGCAGGACGTGTCCAAGGCCACCGACGAGGCTGCGCAGAAGGATGCGCAGGCCGCTGACAGGTTGGCCAAGGCCGATGCGGCCGCCAACAAGGATGTTGCCAACGCAGAGGCGAAAGCCGACGAGAAGGCGACTGATGCCGCTGGCGATGCCGTCATAACCCAGGCCGAAGGCGACCACAAAGTAGCCGTCGCGCAGTGCGAGGCGCTGTCGGGACAGGCGCAGAAGGATTGTAAGAAGCAGGCCGACGATCAGCTCGATGCCATCAAGGCCAAAGTGAAACAGCTGAAGAAAGACGCCGGCTAGTTACTGGTGGAGATTTCGCTCGCACTTGCAGTCGCCCCGGGTCACGCCTCGGGGCTGGCTGCCATTGCGTCGATACTCCACCAGTCAGGCAGCAGTTTGCGCACCTTCGAATGCCCGTAGCGGTCATCGATCAGATACAGCACCCCACGGTCAGTCGCCGTACGAATAACGCGGCCCGCAGCCTGCACGACCTTCTGGATACCCGGATACAGATACGTGTATTCATATCCCGAGCCAAACAGTGTATCCATGCGCCGCTGAGTCTCCTCGTTCACTGCGTTGACCTGCGGCAAACCTAACGTTGCCACGAACGCTCCGATCAACCGTGACCCGGGAAGATCGACGCCTTCTGCGAACGCGCCGCCGAGCACCGCGAATCCGATACCCTGCCCTGCGGGCAGGAAGCGCGCCAGAAATGCCTCCCGGTCCGGCTCTTTCATGCCAGGAAGCTGTTTCCACACGGGAATGTGCGGATAACGTTCATTGACGAGCCCTGCTACGCGGTCCAGGTATTCGAAGCTGCTGAGGAATGCCAGGTAGTTTCCCGGCTGAGAGGCATGTTGCCTTGCCAACAGCTCAGCGATCGGCGCCAGTGAACGCTCGCGATCGCGAAATCGGGTCGAGATCGAGCGCACCAGCCTGACTGTCAGCTGTTCGGCCCGGAACGGGGACTGCACGTCGAGATATTCGGAGGTCTTCGGCAAGCCCAGGATATCCCTGAAAAAGGCATGCGGGGCCAGGGTGGCGGAAAACAACACCGAAGTGTGCGCGGCCGCGAAGCGGGCTGCGAGGAAGCGGCCCGGAACGACGTTGCGCAGGCACAGGACGGAGCGCTCAGCCGCGCTGCGCGTGATTTCGAACAACGTACTGGAATCAAACTCTGCCGCCAGGCGACAAAATGCCAGCGCCGCAAAGAAAAACTCCTGCAGTGCCCCGTCCTGCCCCGCCTGTTGACCCAGATGATCGGCCATCGCGGCAACGGAATTATCCAGCGCCGCGAGCACTTCCTGCGGCAAATCGTCGTAGATGCGATGGGGCTCGGGCTGCGTGGCCGTCATTTCGCGCCAGACACGATCGACGCGCTGAAAAACCCACGCCAAGGCCTCTGGCGCCTGCCGGCGTACAGATTCCAACGCCTCGTGATCAAGCGACGCCGTATACATGGAGCGGGCGCGCTCCACCAGGTTGTGTGCTTCGTCAACCAGCAGGCAGACGCGCCACTGGTGCGTGACCGTCCAACCGAACAACATCGCGCTGCGATCGAAATAGTAGTTGTAGTCCCCGACCACCACATCGCTCCAGCGAGCGAGCTCCTGGCTCAGGTAGTACGGACACACCCGGTGGCGGCGCGCGACTTGCCGGACCGCGTCCTGATCGAGAAAGCCAATGCCGATCGCCTCGGTACGCGCGGCTGGCAACCGGTCGTAGAAGCCGCGCGCCAACGGGCACACTGCGCCATCGCACGGCAGGCCGGGATACTCGCAGAACTTTCCGCGCGCCACGAGTTCCACGACACGCATGGGGACTTGCGAATCGGCCGGCTGCAGGCGCCGCAGGGCATCCAGGGCCAGTTGGCGGCCCGAGGTTTTGGCCACCAGATAAAACACCTTGTCCAACTGACTGTTGGCCATGGCCTTGAGTGCCGGAAACAACGTTCCCACGGTCTTGCCGATACCGGTTGGAGCCTGCGCGAGCAAGGCGCCGCCCGTACGCACGCGCCGATACACAGCTCGAGCCAGCTCCCGCTGGCCGCCATGAAAGTCCGGGTATGGGAAGCGCAGCTCGCGCAGCGCCGCGTCGCGCAACTGCCGGTGCGCGTTTTCGGCGTCGGCCCAACTCATGAACTGTTGACAATGCGCGTTGAAGTGCTGTTCGAGATCCGCAGCCGACTGGACCTCATCGAATACCGTCTCGCGCTCACTCGCAACATCGAAATACACGAGCGCGAGACTTACGGAGCTCTTGCCCTTTTGTTTGCACAGCAGCCAGCCGTAGATGCGCAGCTGCGCCCAATGCAGCGCCCGATGGTTTTCGGGCACGCGGCCGAGCTCCCCCCGGTAGGTCTTGAACTCCTCGAGCCGGTTTTCGTCCGGGTCATACCCGTCCGCTCTGCCGCGGACAAGCAGCGGACCGTAGTCGCCTTCCAAGGTCAATTCCGTCTGGAACGAGCTGCTACGGCGCGAGGCGACGACGCGATGCCCTGCAATACCCTCCAGCGCCGACGGCGAAGGCGTGAAGCGCATATCGAGATTGCCGCGCTTTGCCGTAAATTCGCACAGCGTGCGGACTGCAACTTCGTACGTCACCAGGAAACCTGACACACACTGACGGGAATCCCGTGTGCAACACAGAAGGTCAGCCAGCGAATCTGATTATCCTGCAACCGGTCACCCGGACCCTTCACCTCGATCAGCCGGTAGCGGCGCTGCGCTGGCCAGAACTGCACCAGGTCGGGCAGCCCGCAGGCATTCGAGCGGATGTTGGCCAGTATGCGCTCGAAACACACTTTCAAGTGCTCCCGGGGCAGGCAGTCCAGGGCCGACCGCAACAGTGGCTCCGAGATGACACCCCAGAATACGAACGGCGACTGGATGCCGGTCTTCGCTTCAAAATTACGGCGGATCGTGTCCCGGTAGTCATCACTTTGCAGCTGCTGGAAACACTGGGCGAATTGCGCCGCGCGCCGGCCGTGGAATGCAGGTGCATGCAGATCCGCGGGCGCCGCCTGGAACTCATGGAAAAAGGCCCCGGCTATGGGCGCAAAAATCGCTTCCCAGCACAGCAGCCCGAACAGTGAGTTGAGCAAACCATTTTCGACGAAGTGAACCGGAGCCTCGGGTTCGGACAGCACCTGGGCCGTAGCCTGCTCCAGACAGGCGGGCCTTGCCGCGAGCGGCAGCACCAGTTTGAATGTGGACCAGCCCTGTGACGGACGGCTGCGCTGCGGAATCAATCCAGCCTTGCGCTGCAGGCGCGGCCACAGCCGGCACACTTGCTGTGCTTCGACCTCATCCGCCGGTTGCTCCCGGATTCGGGCGGCCAGCGGCAACGCCTCCGCAACCCGTTCGAGGCGCTCCAACAAGCGTACCACCCGCAGGCGCGCGCCAGCGTACCCACACTCACGATAGATCTGCAGCGCCCGCGCAAAATCCCCCTGCCGCTCGCAACACTGCGCGATCTGAAACTGCAGCTTGCTGCGCCGATATTCCAGCCACTCATTGTCGGCCACCGGTGGTGGCAGCATGCGCAGCAGAGCTTCGATGTCGTCGCTGTCCTCGAGCTGTTGCCTGCACAAAAACAATGCATGAAAGGTGTCGATGTGCTCCCGGGTGTGGAAGGCTCGCGTCGCGGCGTCGCAGGGCACCTTCTCGTATTTGAAAATTCCCAGGTCGGCCAGCACGAACTGCGACCAGTCCTGGCGGAAGTTACCGAAGAACAGCAATCTCAACCGCTCACATAGCGGTTTGACGACGAGCCGATAGATGACATCGGGCGCGTCGGGCCACCAATCTGTAAGAGCCCGCGGTGGAGCACAGCCGGCTCCAATAGACATCAATAGCTGCGGCTTGCGGGTAAAGCAGGCAACGCCTGAGATGTTGAAGGCCCGTTGCAGCTCGGACTTGCGTAACAGCCGGCCGAGCTCCGCGAGCTCGAGGACCGGCTGGCGATCCACCCAGCCGAGCTCGATCAACGCCGTGGCGGCCTCGGACTGACACCCGATCTCGGAATATCCGAGCTTGGAGGTGCGGAACAGATCGCCCTTGCGGCCGAGCATGCGCACCAGGAGCGCGGCCGACTGGCGTGGAAGCTCGTGAAAGCGCGCAATGAAGGCGTGCTCGGTCTCGTTCAGCAAATCCCCATAACGCTCGCGCAGGCACGCAAGCGCCGTGCAGAAGTTCTCGAGGTAGTAGAACGGCCGGGGATGAAGCATGGACGAAGCGTAGTGCCCCGCTCGACGCGTCGTCCATCCAGGGCACGGGTGAAGCCCATACTGTATACTTCCGCAGACTCATGAGCTTCCGGGGGTAGTCTTGCGGAGCGCTACGCTCGCGGTCGTCATTACAGCGTGGCTTACCGCAGTAGCAGCCGAAAAAGAAACCGCAGCGGCGGCAGAAGATACTGTCGTAGTGACAACGACTCGCGTCCCGTCCCTCGTTGGCGATGAGCCGCTTCGGATCGAGGCTGTACCTTCCGAGGAGATCGAGGAAAACCTCACCGTTCAGCCGGGAAACATCTCCACCCTGCTGAACGAGCTGCCCAGCGCACGAATCCAGTCGGCAGCGCCCGGACTCGGCGGTGTCGGGCTGCAACTGCGGGGCATGCCGACACGCCACACACTGGTGTTGACTGACGGGCTGCCGTCACTCGGCGCAGAGCCCGATGACTTTGGACTTCTTCAGACTCCGCCGCTCGACCTGCAGAGAATCGAAGTCATCAAGGGTACCGCAACCGCCCTGTTCGGCGGCTCCGCTCTCGGCGGCGTACTCAACATCGTTTCCAAGACCCCGCGCGCCGAATCAGCCGTGCTGGCCAATGCCACCTCGCGCGGTGGCCGGGACCTGGAAGGGTTTTTCACCAATGACTCCTTCAAACATTGGACCGGCACGCTTACGGCGGGTGTCCACGATCAGTCACGCCAGGACGTCAACGGCGATGGCTGGGCGGATGTGCCGGGATATCGTCGCTACTCGGTCCGGCCACGGGTTTGGTGGAACGAGGGCCAGGATCAATCCCTGTTCCTGACCGCCGGTATCACGCAGGAGCGCCGCGAAGGTGGCACGATGTTGGGCCGCCCGGCGCCGCCAGCGTTGAACGAGGTGTCGGATGGCGCGCCGTTCGCCGAAATTCTGCACACTCGCCGGTTCGATGGCGGTGTGGTGGGCTCCTGGAAGCTGAGCCAGGAAATCTCCCTGCACAGCCGCCTGTCGATGACTTCAGCGGACCTGGATCGCGCTTTCGGCGCGCAGCGCGTTGCGTCCACACAGGACACGATATTCAGCGAGCAGGCCCTGAACGGCGACATCCATGGGCATCAGTGGGCAGTGGGCGTTGCATTCCAACACAGTGCACTACGCGTCCCCACCGTACCCGGCGTCGGTTATACGTACAACGTGCCGGGTATATTCGCACAGGACGAGTTCTCGCCGCTGCAATGGATGAAGGTGGCGGCCGCGGCGCGTGTTGACTCGAACAATCAGTACGGGACATTTGCAAGCCCGCGCCTCTCGGCGCTCCTGCGTCAATCCGGCAGCCCCTGGAGCCTGCGCGCCTCAGTGGGCTCGGGGTTTGCCGCGCCGACGCCCTTCGTCGAAGAAGTGGAAGCGGCAGGACTGGGCGCGCTCCTGCCCCTTCGCGGCCTGCATGCCGAACGCGCGATGACGGAGTCGCTCGACGGGAAGTTGGCGGTCGAGGCCTGGGACATCAACGTCAGCGTATTCAACTCTGACATTCACAATGCGTTGGCGGCGCAACCCGTCACTGCACAGAAGATCGAGTTGATCAACGCGCCGGGTTCGCGCCGTGCACCGGGAGCCGAAATCCTGATCCATTACGTCACCGGCCCGTTGCAGATGATCGGGTCCTGGAGCTACATCGATGCAACGCAAGCCACCCCCGACGGTTCACGGGAACCAGCGCCGCTCGTGCCACGGCACTCAGCCGAACTCGGCGGAATTCTCGAAAGCGAAACCCGCGGACGGATTGGCCTGGAGGTCAGCTACACCGGCACACAGGGGCTCGAAGACGATCCGTACCGCACCTCGAGCAAACCCTACATTCAGCTCAATGCGCTGGCCGAAATCCGCTTCAGCGGCTTTTCCATCTTTTTGAACGCAGTCAATCTCACCGGCACACGCCAGACGAATTACGATCCGCTCCTGCGTCCTACGCCAGGGCTCGCGGGCGATCCCATCACCGACGTCTGGGCGCCCCTCGATGGACGGACTTTCAACATCGGTATCCGCACCGGATTGGGCGATCATGCAATAATCTCGGACGACACCCCTCGCAACCGGTAATGCTCATGTCGAGAACAAAACCATCCACTGTGGCCATGGCGTGGTTCATCGCCTGCGCGCCGGCCATGGCCGTCTCTTCAGGACCCCTGCCACCCGACGCTGATAAGGATCTCGCACGCGATATCCTGAGGGAATTGGTCGACATCAACACGACCCATGACCACGGCTCGACAGCGGCTGCCCAGGTTATCCAACAGCAGCTTCTGGCGGCCGGCTTTAGCGCGAACGACGTGGTACTCATCGCGCCCGCGGACAAGCCCACCAAAGGCAACTTAGTGGTGCGTTATCGCGCCCGGGCGGCTCATGGGGGCAAGAGCAGTCCCGCGCCGGTGCTGTTCCTCGGTCATCTCGACGTGGTTGAGGCCAGGCGCGAGGACTGGTCAATGGACCCCTTCCAGCTCACGGAACAGGACGGCTGGTTCTATGGCCGCGGCACCCAGGATATGAAAGATGGTGACGCCGCGTTGCTCGAGACGTTGATCCGCCTAAAGCGTGAACATTACGTGCCGGCGCGCGACATCATCGTTGCCTTCACTGCCGACGAGGAGGCCGGCGGAGATGCCAATGGGCCTGCCTTTCTGTTGAAGGAACATCGCGAGCTCATCGATGCCGGCCTGGCTGTGAATCTCGACGGTGGCGGTGGCGGGCTGAAAAACGGCGAGCGGCAGTTCTTCGAGATCGGCACGAGCGAAAAGGTCTACGTCACCTACACGCTGGAAACCACGAGCGCCGGCGGACACGGCTCGCTGCCGGGCCCGGACAATGCTATTTATCGACTTGCAGAGGGCTTGGGACGGCTCGAGAAGTTCAAGTTCCCCGTGGTGACCACGGCAACCACACGGGCGAGCTTCGAGAAATTCGCGGCGCTCGAGTCAGGCTCAGCCCGTGACGACAGGCACGCTGTAGCCAAGTCACCTCCCGACCTCGACGCCGCCGAACGGCTGAGTCAGACAGTCCGGCTCAACGCTCAATTGCGAACGACCTGTGTTGCTACGCTGATCTCTGGTGGCCATGCTGAGAACGCGCTGCCACAACGCGCCAAGGCCACTATCCAATGCCGCATGATGCCGGGTGATACGGCCGAGAACGTGCAGTCGGCGCTCACGAGCGCACTCGCCGATCCGAAGATCGCCATCACCCTGGATGCACCGCCCATTCTCAGCCCCGAGTCGCCTCCTACGCCGCAGATCCTGGACAAGGCGGCCAAGGTCGTTCATTCCATGTGGCCCGGCGTACCCCTGGTTCCAACCATGGCCAGCGGCTTCAGCGATGGACGCCAGACACGTACGGCCGGGATACCGACTTACGACCTGAGCGGTCTGTGGGCTGATGTCGATGACAACCGTACACACGGACGCGACGAGCGCATCGGCGTGCGCGAATTCGACGAAAGCGTGGAATACACCTACCGGCTGATGAAGGCCTTCGCAGCCCGCTGAGCGCGCAGCCCGCTCGAGGCTCAACCGCGGCTTCGGGCGAGGTACACCGTCATGTCTTCGAACGACAGCGGTCTGCTGATCAGGAAACCCTGCATCTGGTCGCACCTGAGCAGGCGCAGAAACTTGGCCTGCTCCTCCGATTCGACGCCCTCGGCGATCACTTGCAACTTGAGCGAGTGAGCCAGGGAGATGATGGTGGACACCAGCGTCATTGCGCCGGGATCATCCAGCATGGAAATGACGAACGAGCGGTCGATCTTCAGCAGTTGCGCGGGCAGCCGCGTGAGGTAGGCCAGCGACGAGTAGCCGGTGCCGAAGTCATCGATCGCGATCCTGACACCCAGGTCGCGCACGGCGCGCAGCTTGGCGATGTTGCCGTCGGGGTCATTCATGATCAGCGATTCGGTCACCTCGATGTCGAGCCACGGATCGCTGCCGGACAACCTGACGAGGGTCGCCACCGTCCGAACGAAATCCGAGCGCTGCAACTGTACGGTGGAGACATTCACGGCGATCCGCGGAGCATTCAGCCGGCGCTCGCGCCACAATTCACGGTCGAGGCTCGCCTGGCGCAGCGCCCAGGTACCCACCTCGATGATCATGCCGGTTTCCTCCAGCAACGGTATGAACTTCATGGGCGGAACGAGCCCGAGCTCCGGATGCTGCCAGCGGATCAACGCCTCGACACCCTCCACCCTGCGGGCCTCCATGTCCACCTTGGGCTGGTAGTGCAACACGAACTGCTCGAGCTCGATGGCGCGCTTGAGTTGATTTTCCAGTGCGAGCGTCTCGGCTGCGCGGTCACTCAGGCTGGGTGCGTAGAAGAGCAGCCGGTCGCCGGTGGACTTGGCATTCTTGAGTGCCGCTTCCGCATTTCTGATCAGCGTTACCGGATCGGCGCCATCGTCCGGATAGAGCGCCACGCCGGTCTTGGCCGACATCCGCACCTCGTTGCCTTCCACCGAGAATGGCGCGCCCAGCCATAGCTGCCGCCATCGATCGATGGTGTGTACTACCTCGCCAACATCGCCCACATCGAATATCACTGCCGCGAACTGATCGGCAGCGAGTCTTGCAACTTCGCTGGCATCACCGACGCAGGCGGTCAGGCGCTCGCCCAGTTGCCTGAGCAACCCGTCGCCGGCATGCCGTCCGAAGGTGTCATTGACCGTCTCGAAGCGCTCCATGTCGGCGATGACCAGTGCAAATTTCTGTTGACCCCGGGCGGCCGCGGCGACGTACTGCGCCAGGCGCTCATAGAAGAATGTGCGGTTCGCCAGGCCCGTCAGGGAATCGTAGTAGGCCAGGTAGTTGAGCCGCTCCGCCTTCTTGATGTGATCCAGGGCAAAGGAGATATCACCGGACAGCTCAGTCAGCAGGCGCATCTCGGCCGCATCGAAGAAGCCGCTCTGGTCCATGACCAACACCAGGCAGCCGACCGACTCGGCGTCGATGACCAGGGGAAGCGCTACGATCGCACGGTAGCCCCGCTGCACCATCAGTTTCGCGCACGGCACGAGTTGCGAATCATTCTGCAGGTCGTCGCAGACGATCGGCTGTTGCAGCCGCATGGCAGCCGGCAGCAGGCTCTCGCCATCGGCCACCGCCTCGAGCTTGCAGGCCAGGGTATCGGCAAGATCCGGGCCATCACCCGCCCAGGCGACCGGTGTGATCTGCGAGGTCTGCGGGTCCAGCCAGCTGCACCAGGCCAGGCGGAATCGCCCATACTCGACTGCCAGCCGGCAGGCCTCCCAGAACAACTCGCTGCGGTCGGCGACCCGCACGATCACCGAGTTGATTCCGCTGAGTACACCATGAACCCGGTTCAAATGCTCGATCCTCGCCTCCGACTGCTTGCGTTGCGTGATGTCGGTCGCAACACCCACCACGCGGCTGATGCTCCCGCCATCCTCGACGATGGGATAGGTGCGAGCGCAGATCCAGCGCAGCTCACCACCGGGCCGCAGGATGCGGAACTCGAATTCGCGCTTGTCACCCATTCCCGGGCGTCCTTGCGCCGTTTCGCGCTGCATCCGCTCGGCATCCTGCGCATGGATCGAATCCGCCCAGGGCAAGGGCCGGTGGGTCTCCTGCGCCCAGGGACGGCCCCAGATCTGTGCGTACGCCGGGCTCATATACAGGGTGTGCGACAGATCGCCCGCGATCACGAAGAAGGCATCCTGGATGTTCTCCGCGAGCTCACGGAAGCGCTCTTCGCTCGATTTCAGATCCGCGGCCGCCCGCGCGCGCTCGTCTATTTCAACCTGCAGCTGCGCGGCATGATGTTGTACCTCGAAGTACAACCGGCTGTTCTCGTAGATACGCCCGGATTGAGCGCCCAGAATGGACAGTATCAGCTCGTCCTCCGCCGTGAATTCCTCCGCTCCGACCTTATCCGCCAGGCACAGCCAGCCAAAGCTCTGTGTCAGTGACACTACCGGGGCGGCCAGATAGGCCCGGGCCGGTGGATAGCACGGCGGCAATCCCGCATCGATCGGGCCGCCATTCTCATTCGACACGCGCCACGGACGGCGCTCCAGCGCCACCCTTCCCAACAGCCCCGCCTCCACCTTGGGCCTGGCCGCTGGATCTGCGGCAACATCGACACCGCTGCTGGCATAGATCACGTCGGTCTGCAGACCCGCAACGGCAAGGACCGAATACTTGGCTCCCAGCAGGTTGCGCGCGCCCCGGCACACCTTCTCGAACAGAACACCGGGCTCACGCTCGGATGCCAGTTGCACGTTGAGCTCGGTGAGAGCCGCGAAGCGTGCATTCGCCACCTTGAGCTGATTGGTCTTCTGCACCAGCTTGTTGGTAATGACCTGCAGATGCTCACGATCGAAACCTTCATCAACCCGCCGCGAGTCTGACTCGGTGCTGCCGGCGAGTACCTCCGAGACTGCGCGCACTATTCCTGCCGCACCGCCCGCTTTGACGATCACACGCGAGACGCGACACGCCTGCGCGAGGTTGCGCGCCTCCGCCTCATGGTAGTGAGCTGTATAGAAGATGACCGAGACGTTGTGCAGCTGCGGATCGGCACGCAGGCGCCGGACAAACTCGAAACCGTCCATGGACGGCATGAGGATGTCCGAGATCACCAGATCCGGATTACCCGCCCGTGCCGCCTCCAGGCCATCCGCGCCATCGTTGGCTTCGATGACCCGGTGGCCTTCGTGGCCCAACAGTGTTGCGACCAGCTTGCGGTTTCCCGGATTGTCGTCAACAACGAGTATCTTGGCCATGCTTGCCTTTTGGGCATCTACTCATCGGGATGATTGGACAGGCTGAAGAAGAACGTCGCACCCTCGCCCACTTGCGCCTGGGCCCAGACGCGCCCGCCATGGCGCGCGACGATGCGCCGCACTTTTGCGAGCCCCATACCCAGTCCACGCAAGGCATCACCGGCATGCAGCCGCTGGAAGGGTCCGAACAGCCTGCCCGCATACTTCGGATCGAAACCCACTCCGTTGTCGCGCACGAACACCGTGACTTCCCCTGCCTGCTGGTTACGCGTACCGATCTCTATCACCGCAGGATCGCGCGGGCGTGTGTACTTCACGGCATTCGAAACGAGGTTGACCAATACCTGCCGCAGCAGACTCTCATCTCCATGCACCGTCGGTAGCCGTGTCCTTTGCCATTGGATACTGCGCCCGTTGCTCCAGGGGCGCACGAGCTCGAGAGCCTCGTTCAGCACGTCCTCGAGGTCCACCTCCGTCATGACCAACTCGGAGTTGTTCACCCTGGAATACTCCACCAGGGCGCCGATCTGCTCGCTCATGGTGCGGGTGGCGCTGATGATTCTTTCCAGGTGATCACGATTCTCCCGGTCCAGCACCGCGCCCGGGGATGTCTGCAGCAATTGGGCGAAGCCGTCGATGTGCAGCAGCGGCGTGCGCAGATCATGCGCCATCGAAAAGGTGAGCGCGTCAATCTCCTGCTCAGCGGTCCGCACGGCATCCTGCAGCCGTCCGTTGCGGGCCTCGAGCCTCGCGATCACGGCTGCAGGCTGTTCGAGCGTGTCAGTATCACTCACGGGGAGACTCCCGATGAAGGACGGCCAATTGTATGGGAGCGGGGTGATGTTGGTACGGTGTTGTTGCGACGCATGATATGACATACGTCGCAATTACTGCGAATTATGGTTAGTCTGACTGCCTTCAGCCACTGCACGGACCTCGCGAAGTGGTAAGTTTCGCAGGCGTTGCCGGTGAAACGGGTGCCCGGACATGCTTGTGCGGATGTTGTTCGTCGAGGATGTCGAAACGGACGCGGAGCTCGTTGTGCGGCGGCTGCGTCAGGACGGCGTCCAGTGTACCTACACGCGTGTCGAGACCGAGCAGGCGTTTGTAGCGGCGCTGCGCGAGCGCAAATGTGACATCATTCTCTCGGATTTCTCGCTGCCGCAGTTCGACGGGATGTCCGCCCTCGCCCTGGCCAGCGGCGAGTTGCCCGATATACCCTTCATCTTCGTCTCGGGCACGATCGGCGAGGAGCGCGCGATCGAGGCGTTGCGCTGCGGTGCGGTTGACTATGTGCTCAAGAGCAACCTGAAGCGGCTCGCCCCCGCAGTGACGCGTGCGCTGCGCGAGGCCGAGCAGAAAACCGAACGGGCAGCGCAGCAGAACCGCATCGCGCGCCTGACCCGCATCCTGGAGATGCTCTCGGGAATCAACACGGCGGTGGTGCGCATTCGCGAGCGACTCGAGCTGTTTCACGAGGCTTGCCGCATCGCAGTGACGACCGGGCACTATGTGACGGCACTGGTGTCATTCATCGAGCCCGGCACACGCACCGCACGACCCCTCACCTGGGCTGGTAAAGGTGGCGAGGTGATGGGCTCGCTCGTGTTCACGATTGCACAGCGGGCCGAAGAGGACTCTAGCGTCACCGGACGAGTGCTGCGCAGTGGCGAGGTATTTCTTTGCAATGACATCGCGCACGCGGACAAGACCATAGCCGCCTTTCTACCCGACGCGTCGTTTCAGTCAATCGTTGCGCTGCCGCTGACGGTCGATGGCACCACGGTTGGTGCGATAACGCTGACCGCTCAGGACAGCAACGCCATTACTGCGGATGAACTGACCCTGCTGGGAGAAGTTGCAGCCAACTTGTCATTCGCCCTGCAGTATTTCGAGAAGGAAAACGCCGTACAGTTTCTGTCTTTCTTCGATTCGCTGACGGGCCTTGCCAAGCGGGTCTTGTTATGCGAACGGCTTGCGAGCCGCCTGACCGCACGCAAGGCCGAGGAGCCACAACCCGCGGTGGCCGTGCTCGACGTGGAGCACCTGAGCATCATCAACGACTCCTACGGCCGGCACGCGGGCGATCATCTGGTGCAGAAGGTCGCCGACCGCCTGAAAGGCCGCTTCAACACCGAGAATCTGGCCTACCTGGGGGCCGGCTGTTTCGCGATGATACTGGAGGGCGCCGGCAGCCAGGACAATGCGCTGCGCGAGCTGCAACAACACATCCTGGCGATGTTCGAAAAGCCGTTTCGCATCGAGGCGCATGACGTGCCGGTCACCGTCAAATCGGGCCTGGCCTGCCGCGGGCCGAGCAGCCTGGATGCCGAGGCGCTCGTGCAGAATGCGGAAGCCGGGTTGCGCCAGGCAAAGGCAGCCGGTGAGCAGTACCATCACCACCGCCTGGATCTGAGCTCGAAACTGGCGGCGCGGCTCGCCCTCGAGCATCGGCTGCGCGGCGCGCTCGACAACGATCGGTATCTTCTGTACTACCAGCCGAAGATAGACATTGCCACGGGCAGGCTCGACGGTGTCGAGGCGCTGTTACGTTGGGACGACCCGGAGCGGGGAATCGTCTCGCCGGGAGAATTCCTGCCCATTCTCGAGTCGACTGGAATGATTGTCAGCGTCGGCGAGTGGGCACTGCACCGCGCAGCGGCCGATTGCCGGCGCTGGAAGGCAGCCGGCCTGCAGCCCGTTCATGTGGCCGTGAACTGCTCACCCATGCAACTTCGCCGTCCGGGTTTTACCGAGCAGGTGTTGGACATCGTCGATGGTTGGACCGATGCCGGCTGGGGCCTCGACGTGGAGATCACCGAGAGCCTGCTGATCGATCCGGAGTCCGCCGAAGTTCTCAAGTTGCGCGCCCTGCGCAACGCCGGCGTGCGGGTGGCGATCGATGACTTCGGCACCGGGTACTCATCGCTCAGCCGGCTGTCCGACCTGCCGGTGGACACGTTGAAGATCGATCGCTCGTTCATCAACGGCTTGCCCGGCGACCGGGCCTCTGCCCGCCTGGTACCGACGGTCATCAGCCTTGCGCGGGCCTTCGATCTGATCACCGTGGCGGAGGGAGTTGAAACCCGGGCACAATTCAACTTCCTGGAACGTGCGGGCTGCGTGCAGTCCCAGGGATTTCTACACGCCCAGCCGATGCCGGCTGCCGCGCTGGAAATGCTGCTCGCTCGCACATAGCGGCACTGGAGAACGACCCGTGGCCGATGACACCATGGAACGTAAGACGCTGATCGGCTTTGTAGCGGCCATGGCGGTGTTGGTACTGGCCTCGGCAGCGGCGATTGCGTCAGTTCGCGGCTATGGGAACTCGGCGAGGTGGGTGGAGCACACCTACGAAGTCATTGGAGAGTTGGACGCTGTGGCCGCTACCCCTTGCGAGAAGAGGAACTCGAGCGCCTCTTCGCCGTCCTTCAGTCTGAGCCGGAGGACTTTCCGCAGGTCTTGGGTGTTTCAAGGTTGGTACACCGTGACCAACCGGATGGGGTTTGAAGTGTGGTTGGGCGCATTTGCGCCTATATCGCGCATGATTTGGCCATTCCGGTCGGTTACATCCGCGGCGGTCCTGGCGCATACTGTAAGCTTGTGGTGAAGATGAGCCGGCGGAAATTCGCAAGCTACTTAGGGGGAGCCTCCATGTTCAAGGTGCAATTGGCGATTGGCGCAGCAGCGCTGCTGCTGGCCGGTGGAGCGTACGCGCAGGGCAACGAATTCGCGACGGGCAACATGCATTTTGATGCGAAGGACATGGACACCAACGGCGATCACATGATCACGCGGGACGAGATGGTCAAGTACGCCGCGAAGCAGTGGGACATGATGGCCCACGGCAAGGACACCATTGCGATCACCGCGGCCGCCAACGACTTCGCAACTGGCGGTGTCAATTTCAAAGCCCGCGCGATCGATACCGATCATGACGGTACCATCTCCAAGGACGAGTTCGTCGCCTATGCGGGCAAGAAATTCGACACCATGAAGCAGACCGACAACATGGTCTCGGTGGCGGACATGGCGAAGGCCATCGCCCGTGGCAATACCGATCCCAATGCGGCCAAGGCAACGACTCCAAAGGAGCCGGCGAAGTAGTTGCGGAAGGCCAGGACGGCGGCCGCCTGAGGCGGCCCCGGCTGACGACGCGGCCCCTGCCCGCTGAGCAAGGCCCGCCGCGAACATCCACATCGCAGCTCTACGATGCCAGCTGACGCGCCGCTTTCAGCCACGGGTGTCCGGCATCGACTGTCCGCGAGAGGTTGTCGACCGCCGTTTGAGCCGCTCGCTTCGCCTGGGTTGCGTTGCCTTGCCTCGCCAGTATGTGCGCCATCAGTAGCGAGGCCTGCCCTACTCGGCTCGAGTACGGCACTCCGCCCCGCGCCTGTTGCGCGAGCGTCAGGGCCCGGCGGGCATCGTCCAGTGCAGCAGGCAACTTGTTCTCGTTGAGATTCAATTCACCTCTGATCAGCAGCGCGGTCAGCACGAGCGCGTCCATCTTGGCGTTGCCCAATACCGAGTCGAGCTCCGTGCGTGCAGTAGCGAACTGACCCTTCGAGATCGCAACTTTCGCCCGCATCATGCGCACTGTTACGCGCGCTGGAAACCCTTGCGGAACCGTTGGACTGATACTCGCTGCCGCCTTGGCAATGTACTCGTCTGCCGCTGCGAGATTTCCCAGCTCGCGTTCGACCGAAGCGATGCCCAACAGGCAGAACTGGTCCATTGCGGCTGTGGCGATCCCAGGCATCGTGGGCGCGCAGAGCGAGTACGCTTCGCGCGCATCCTCATAACGCCCGAGCGCTTCGAGGGCGCGCGCCCGATTCGCCAGCAGGTACTGCGGCGGCCGCGCGCCCGGATCCTTCTGGGCAACGATGCCCAGCGTCTGGTCGAACAGCTCGAGTGCTTTGCCGGGCTCACCAGCACCCATGCTGACAATCGCCCAGTTATTGCGAACGGAGATGGCGTCGGGACTGCGGTCACGGCCTACCTTCGCGTACTGCAGGATTGACTCATTGAAGTATTTCTCGGCCACATCGTTCTCACCGTTCAACTGGTGAGCGAAGCCTATGCTGCCGAGAAATAATCCCTCCTGGGACGGTGAAGGATGGTTCACCTGGTGCAGCTTCGCCAGCGCCATGTCTGCGTACTTGAGCGCATTGCGAGCGTCACCGCCGTCCTGGCTGATGTAGGCCAGGTATTGCAGGCAGTTCGCGGAACTCTGGTCACTGATTTGCGGATCCTCGATGACGGCGTTCAACGCTTGCTCGGCGTCTTTCACCCTGCCGAGGCCCGCCAGGGTCATGGCATGCAGGCAGGTCAGATCGCGGCGCAGGTCCGGATCAGAGGAAGTCCGAACGGCGACGAGGGCGTCACGCAACAATGACTCCCCGTGCTCGTCCTGACCAATGGTGTGGTAGTAGTTGCCGAGCACTCCCAGAATCGCTGCACGGTAGTCGGGATTCTGCGCGTACTCCGCGGCTACCAGCGATTCGCTGCGCGCGAGCATGTCACTGATGGTCACCGGCTTGTCGGCGCCGCCCGATTCCGTCACCAACATGTTGACGAATTCAGTCACCGCCGCATTGCGGCCAGACAGTGCCAGAGCGCGATCGCGCTCTGCGTTGGCTATGTGTGCCTCGACAAGAGCCACTGCTGCCGTGGCCACGAGCGCAAGAGCTGCGCCCGTCGCGGCCGCCACGGGCAACTTGTGGCGGCCGACCAGCTTGCGAAATCGATACCAGCTCCCGTCGGCCCGCGCCGTAACCGGTTGGCCGCGCAGGTAGTGGTCGATGTCCCTCAACAGTGCCTCAGCGGTCGCGTAACGCTCCGCGGGGGACTTCTTGAGCGCCTTGAGGATGATCGTGTCCAGGTCGCCTCGCAACGTGCGGGACAGATTCTGCACCGACGTCCCGCGCGCCATCGCCGCCGCGGTGCTCTGGACGGCGGCGCTGGGCCGTTTCGGCTCCGAGCGCAAAACCGCCTCCTCCATCGCCCCGCGAGTCATCCGGCCGGGACGATAGGGACGCTCACCGGTCAACAATTCGAACAGCAACACGCCCAGCGAGTAAATGTCGGACGCCGTGGACACCGGCTCGCCGGCCATCTGCTCGGGCGACGCGTACTCGGGAGTGAGCGCGCCACCGCCAATCTGCGTACGCCCGTGGTCGTCATCTGGAATCAACTTCGCGATGCCGAAATCGAGCAACATCGCCTGCCCCTGGGGCGTGACTATCACGTTGGAGGGCTTCAGATCCCTGTGAATGACGAGGTGGCTGTGCGCATGCTGAACGGCCCTGAGCACCTGCATATACAGGCGCAATCGGGCGCGGATATCCAGGCCACGCTCATCGCAGTAGTCTGTCAAGGGCATGCCCGGCACATGCTCCAACGCCAGGAAGGGCTGTCCGGAATCGGTGACTCCCGCATCATCCAGGCGGGCGATGTTGGGGTGTGACAGCTCGCCAAGGATGTCACGCTCTCGAGTAAACTGCTCTATCAGCTCCGGGCCGTGCGGTCCGACCAGTGGCAGCTTGAGCGCCAGCGGGCGCTTGATCACGCCGTCACTGCGCCGGGCGCGCCAGACGGCTCCCATTCCGCCGCGTCCGATTTCCTCCTCGACGATGTAGGGACCTATGACCGTTCCGGGCCTGAGTCCCGCAGCACCGGGCCCCCGCGCGGCCGGCCGTTTGGCGATCTTGGGCAGGGTGACGAGAAAATCACCGGTCTCGGCTGCGGCGCGCTGTTTGAGCAGCTCCCGCAACTTAGGCCTGTGGAGCGCATCGCTGGCCGGCAGCGAATTGAGCCACTGATCGAGTCTGCTGATAGGCACGTCCAGGGCCTCGTCGAGCAGCCGCGACAAGGTTGACCATTGCTCAGGTTCGATTTGCACGGCTCCTCCGAGGAAGCGTCGCTCTTGTTGGCTATTTCTGCAGGGCGGCGTACAGCAGCAGGCGCGCCTTCTCCCAGTCTCTGCGAATGGTTCGGCTCGTAACGCTGCGCGACTCGGCGATCTGCTCGACCGTAAAGCCGGCGAAATACCTCATCTCCACAACCTCGACGAGACGCGGGTCGAGGGCCGCAAGCTCCTGCAGCGCATCGTCCACCTGCATGATTTGCTCTTCGCTCACCGCACTGGAGTCGCGGATATCGGTTCCCAGGGTGACTCGAAGCTCGTCGCCACCACGCCGCTTGGCGAGGCGCTGACGGACAAAATCCACCACGATGGAGCGCATGACGCGCGCGGCGTAGCCCAGAAAATGGGAGCGGTCGCGGGTCTGCAGCTGGCCCAATCTCACCAAGCGCAGGTAGCACTCGTGGACCAGCGCGGTCGTATCCAGAGAGGTCACCCGGTTCGAGCGGTGGAGGCGCTGATGGGCCATCTGGCGCAATTCGCGGTATGTGAGGGTGAATATCTCGTCGATTGCGTCTGAATCCCCGGCGCGCATGGCCTCCAGAAGCTCGGTGAGTTCACCCATGGGCGGTTCTTGAAAGCAATTCACAATTGGATCAATAGGTTGCGAGTGCGACTGAAGGTCCAACGATCTAATTCACATCTGTCGCGAGGACCGAAACTGTCGCACCTGGCAACGGCGTATTGAGACCGCCGCGGCGGGTGCGCATTGGGACCTTGCGCAACACCGCCGCGGCCCTTGAGTGACGGTCAATCAGCGCGCCTGTGCGCGAGCCGCGTCCTGGTTATGCGAGTCATAGATCGCCGCACTGCCGATTCCAGTCATGCGTCCCGCTTCACCCAACATCGCACCGAACGCGCCGAACAGGATACCGACCAGGAGGGTGCCGGCAACGACCGCGGCCGTGTAGCCGGCGGCCTTGTCCTCTCGTGACCGCATCATCACCGGCAAACCGAGATACAACACATAGATGCCGTAAACCCCGGCAATCAGTTGCAACAGACTCCCGAGTGGCAGAAACGTCAGCGCTGTACCGAGCCAGGCAGGGGTGAATGCATAGGCGGCCGTCTTCAGCGCCTGGCGCTGATCGCGCCTTGCGGAGAACGTCGATGCCAACATGTTGATGATGAAGCCGACGATGCAAAGGCCGATGAGGCCGAGAATGACCGTCACGACGCAGGACACCAGCCCAATCCCCATGGGTGTACGGATCGTGCCGCCAAACGGCAGGCTCACACCGATAACCGACATCCGGATGAACGACATTGCGGCGGCGAATGCGGCCATTGGCATTACGTAGCCGCTGTAGAGCTGCGCAACCGTCGTGGGCTCTGCTTCGATGGCCAGCCACTCGGTCTTCGGCGTCATCACGATGTTCCCGAGGCGCTCGATGAGGGTCGGAAGCGTCTGCGTCTGGGCTCCCGCCCCGGGATAGGCCCTGGCAGGCCCAGCACCGTTCCCCGAACCATACTTCGGGCAATTCATGGCTTTTCTCATGCTCCCTATAACCGGGAGCCACCGCGGAACCCGCCATGTCCTCACCACCGCGGCGATTGCCGCCGAAAACGGCTGGCCCATCTGAGCGGGGGCGCCGAGGCCGCAGGCCAGTTTTTCCAATGGACTAGTCGGGGCCGATCCGCGCCTCGACCTCCGCCCATAGTGCCGCGTAGACCAGCCCCACGGCACTGCGCGGCGAGAACGACGGCAGCGGCGCCCTGCGCTGAGTCATCCTTTCGATCTCGCTCGAATACGGCACCTCGGTGGCCAGGAGTGCCGGGAACTGTGCGCGCGTGCTTGCGATGACCTCATGATGCAGCGACTTGCGCCGGTCAACCATCGAAAAGAACGGCAGCACCTTCAGGTCAGTCCACCCTTCCGCGGCAACAAACTCCCGCAGTTGCACGAGCATCCGGACCGACAACGGCGTCGGTAACAGGGGCACGACCACCACGTCGGCGGCGCGCAGTACGTTCTCGGACAACAGCGAGATTCCGGGCGGGCAATCGAGGAACAACCTGGCATACACCTCCGCGAGCGGCCGGCTCATGCGCAACAATCGCTGCGTCGGCTTCTTGCGCTCGCTCAGGTGTACATCGAAGTTTCGATAGGAGAAATCCGCCGGCAGCACATCCAACTTGTCATAGTCCGTGCGCACGATCAGCTCGGGCAACTCGCGCTTGCCGGCCAGCAACTTCCTGACGGAGGCGCGCTCGCCGGGCTCACACTTCAACGTGTAGGTCGCAGCTGCCTGGGGATCCAGGTCCCACAACACCGTCGGCCGGCCGCCGGCCGCGCATAGATAGGCCAGGTTGACGGCAGTCGTCGTCTTGCCGACTCCACCCGGGATGGTCGTGACGGCGACGATCTTCAATCGGATGCTTGATATCGATAGGATACAATATTGTGACACCTTACCAGTGCCGCAGGAACAGGGAACAGGGAATTGAACCTCACCACTACCGCTCACGCGTCCGCGCTTCAACGCTCCGGCATAACGCTCGCGCTGTGTTTCTGCGCCGCAATCATCGAAGGCATCGACCTGCAGTCCATGGGCATTGCGGCCCCCGGAATCGGGCCCGAATTCCACCTGTCGAAGCAAGCTCTCGGCTATGTGCTCTCGGCCAGTCCGCTGGGCCTGTTCTTCGGCGCCTTTATCGGCGGACGCATCGCGGATTTCTGGGGCCGCAGGAACGCTCTCATTCTGTCCGTCATCGTATTCGGCGCGTTTCAGCTCGCAACAGCGTGGGCAGCGGATTACCCGACTCTGCTCGCCATCCGTTTTCTATGCGGGCTGGGACTTGGCGGGGCATTTCCCAATCTCATCGCCCTCACGGCGGAAGCCTCTGGCGGCCGCAACAACATACTGAACGTGGTTATCACCGCCGCGGGAATGCCCGCGGGCGGCGCGGTCGCCGCCCTCATCGGATTCTCCGCGGGCCCGGGCGGAGACTGGCGGACTGTGTTCTATGTTGGAGGAGTCGCACCTCTGCTGCTGGCCCCCGTCATGGTCGTCCTGCTACCCGAGTCGGGTTTGTTTCGACAGGCAAGATCGGCCATCGCCAGCGGGAAAACGCAACCGGGAGTCTTCAACACATTGTTTCACCGGTCGCGCGTACGCCAGACGAGTCTCCTGTGGATCTCCTTCTTCTTCACAGCGGTCATGACCCACCTGTTGCTCAACTGGCTGCCCAACCTGATGGTTGCAAAGGGCTTCACCAAGCCACAGGCATTTCTGATCCAGATCGTCTTCAATCTCGCCTCGGCCGCAGGGTCCGTCGTGCTCGGATTTGTGATGCAGCGCCGTCCCAATCGGCTGCTCCTGTTTGTGTGCTACGCGGGGCTCGCCACAGCGCTGCTCACGATCGCCTCGCTGGGCCATGATCTCGCGCTGGTTGCAGCCACGGCCGCCGTGATGGGTACGTGCCTGATCGGTGCGCAATTCGTCCTCTACGGACTGTCTCCCGCCTACTACCAGACCATCACCCGCGGAACCGGAACTGGCGCCGCGGTTGCCATGAGCCGGCTGGGCTCCGCCATGGGCCCCTATCTCGCCGGCCAACTGTTGGGCGCGGGCGCCACGGCCACCCAGGTGTTGCAAAGCCTGTTGCCGGTGACGGGCGTCGCCGCGGCCGCCGCGGTGTTGCTGATGTTCCTGCCGCGTTCCAATGACCTCGCGGACTGAGAATATTGGTCGTGAACGTTGACGGTCTACTTGCGCTGCGAGGTCAACCGCCGAAGGTCGGTGCGGGCGACGCCGAGGCGGTGGCGCTAACACTGTACGGCTTGACCGCGCGCGCCACGGCACTGGACGGCGAGCGCGATCGCAACTTTAGGCTCGATACGTCCGATGGCGGACCCTTCGTGCTCAAGTTCATCGACCACGAGGCCGACGATGGTATCGTCGCTGGGCAATCTGCAGCGCTCACTCACATCGCTGAGCAGAACCCACAACTCGGGGTACCTCGCGTCATTCGCACCCGAGCCGCAGCGGAACTTGGAGTTGTGGAGCTTGGCGTGCGGGGGAGCCGGCATGATCCACAAACCTGCCGAGTGAGGCTCGTAACCTACCTACCTGGAAGGCTGATCCAGGATCGCAGCTTGGCGCTACCGAATCTGAAGCTGCTTTCGTCCGTGGGTAGCCAAATCGCTCGACTCGACGACGCCCTCGCGGGCTTCTTTCATCCCGCCCTTGCTCAGCCCATCGCTTGGGACGTGCGGCGCGCTCAGTCACTCCTACCCGTACTTGCGCAGGTGCAGTCCCCTGCGGTTCGGCGACTGTTGGGCAACGCGCTCGATCCGATCGAACAACTGGTCGTGCAGCTGCGTGGATTGCGATCCCAGGCTATCCACGGCGATTGTCACGGACGAAACCTTATCGTCAACGAAGAAGGTGACGCCTGCGCTGGAATCATTGACCTCGGTGACATGATCCACGCACCGTTAGCGTTGGAGATCGCCGTGACGATGGGGGAGTTTCTCGTCGACGGCCTCGCGTCGCTCGATGCATTACCCGAGTTGCTGGCGGGTTACACGAGCGTGCAGTCGCTTGGCCACGCCGACATTAATGTGCTCTACGATCTGATCGCGGCACGCATTGCGATCGGTGTGTTGATTCAAACGTGGAGGGAGCGTAACGGGGGTGCCGATTCGAGTGGCGGTGCGGGTGCGGGCACCGGTGCGGATGCGGGCGCCGGTAGCCTCGAGGAGTTGTCTGCGAGGGCTCTCGATGAGCTCGCCTCGGAAGGTAAGCGGAGCTTGACGCGGCAGTTGCTCGATGCGGCGGGGATCGTCGCCGCCGCGAGCGGTGCTGGCGCCGACGGCGGAGTGCGGCGTGTGGGAGCGCCGCCTGCAGGAGTGCCGCGTGCGGGCGCCTCATCGGCGGATCTACTTCGCCGGCGCCGTACTGCGTTGGGTACAAACGCAGAGCTGTCGTATGACCGACCGTTGCACTTGGTTCGTGGCGACGGCGTATGGGTATACACCGCTGACGGTGAACGGCTGCTGGACGTTTACAACAACGTTCCGCACGTTGGCCATGCGCATCCGGTGGTGGTCGCAGCAATTGCCCAGCAGGCGAAGTGTATCGCAAGCAACACGCGGTATTTGGACGAACGCATCATTGAGTACGTTGAGCGCCTGACGGCGACCCTACCACCCGATCTGGACACTTGTTTGTTTGTGAACTCGGGCAGCGAGGCGAACGACATCGCGTGGCGAATTGCCAAGTCCCACACGGGAAACGATGGTGCGCTCGTAATGACACACGCATATCACGGGATCACGGACGCCGTCACCGCGTTGTCGCCCTCAATATGCGCAAGGGTACCAGGGCATGTTGAGCAACTCGCTGCTCCAGTAGTTGCGAGCGGTTGCGCCAGTGCTGCCACGGACCGCACGCCCGGTGGCGCGAGCCACCCGCCCAGCGCCGTGGGTCACACACTCGGTGCCGCGAGCCACACGCCCGGTGCCGCTGCTTTCTCTTCCACGGGCGTGGGTACCGTTGCGGCCGACGCGGCCGCTGCGGAAGCCGATGTGACCGCCGCGATGGGGAGACTTGCTGCCCGCGGCTTCAGGCCAGCGGCGCTGATGATCGATAGTGCCCTCACGAGCACCGGCATTTATGACCCGTCGCCGTCTTGGGTCGCACCGATCGTGGCAGCCGTGCGCCGCGCCGGTGCGCTCGTCATTGGCGATGAGGTGCAATTCGGTCTCGGCCGCTCGGGGTCCGATTTTTGGGGCTTTGCACGGCGCGGGTATCATCCTGACATTGTGACGCTTGGGAAACCGGTCGGTAATGGCTACCCTCTGGGCGTGGTTATTACCCGACGGTCGGTCCTGGAGAAGTTTCAACGAGATACGGGATTCTTCTCCACGTTCGGGGGTAATCCCGTCGCTGGGGCGGCGGGATTGGCGGTGTTGGAAGTATTAGAACAGGAGCAGCTTGTTGACAACGCCCGAGCGACGGGCGACTACTTCATAAAAAAGCTGAGCGAGCTGGCTACAAAATACGACTCTATCCGGGACATCCGCGGTTGCGGCTTAATGATAGGCGTGGAGGTCAGCGATCGTGCGTTGACAAAGCGCCTGGTCAATGGCCTTCGTGATCGAGGGGTGTTAATCGGCTCCGAAGGTCCGAAGGTCAACGTGCTCAAGCTGCGTCCACCAATGCCCTTTCGGCCCGAGCACGTGGATATCGTGATAAGCGCCCTTACTGCGGCGTTGTCCGTCGCGCATCCATAATCGCCACCAACGCGGCACGGATTCCCGGCTCAAAGGCCGAGTGCCCGGCGTCTTCGATGATCTGTAGAGTGGATTCCGGCCAAGCCGCGTGAAGTGCCACGGCCGTAATCGGCGGGCACAGCAAGTCGTACTTCCCTTGTACGATTGCGCACGGGATGTGGCGAATGCGGTCAACACCGCGAAGTAGCGCGTCGTCAGGGACGAATTGGTTCGCGCGCATGTAGTGGACCTCCAGCCGCGCGAGGCCGACCGCCGAGTGAGAAGCGGAGTTGCTCAATACGGGTGGGGACACGGCGGACGAGTTCGTGGCGGTCGCGCCTGACGCTCCACCGGCGCCGGCACCCGCTGCGTTGCCCGCAGGCGTACCGCTGGCGCCCGCCGCGCTGCCCGCAACCGCATCGCTGACACTGGCCGCGCTACCCGCCACGGCACCGCTGCCGCCCGCCGCGCTACCGCTAGTGGGCGGCGCAGGCACAGAGGAGTTCGTCCGCAACATCACGCTCCGGGCCTCATACGTGGCCCACGAGTTGGCGGCCGCCAACCGTATCTCCGGCAACTCATGATTCAACTGCGTCCAGTACCCATTACATATATCCCCACGCAGCGACTCAGGGAGGAATGCAACAAACTGCTCCCATGCCAGCGGAGCGAAATGCCGCAGTCCGTGCACGAACCAATCGACCTCCGAGGCCCGCAACAGAAATATCCCCCGCAGCGTCAGGCTCAAACACGGTTGCGGATGCGTCTGGGCGTACGCCAGCGCAAGCGTGGATCCCCACGACCCGCCGAAAACATGCCAGGCGGGGATCTTCAGCAGTTCGCGCAGTGCCTCGATGTCGCCGACGAGGTGTGCCGTCGTGTTGTTGGTAACCTCGCCGTGCGGGGTCGAGCGGCCGGCACCGCGCTGATCGAACAGGACGATCCGGTAGTACTTGGGATCGAAGAACCGCCGGTGCTCCGGCGAGCAGCCCGCTCCGGGTCCGCCATGAAGGAACAACACGGGCGTGCCGTTCGGATTGCCGCACTCCTCCCAGTACACGGTATGGAGTTCGTCAACCGCCAGGCGCCCAGTGCGATACGGCTCGATTGGAGGATAGAGGTCGGTCAGACTTTGAGTCCCGCTCGCATCCGCTCATCATACCAGCGGTGGAACATATCGACCATGAACTCCGTGGCGCTGAGCGGGCCCGGGACGTATTCGGGGCTTGCGGTGCCGCGCTGCGTTTCCTCGACGAATTGCGCGTCCTGGCTATTCGTGGCCATCCAGACGCGGGTCAGATTGTCGAGATTGTAATCCTTGCCCTCTTGCGCATCGGCATTCACCAGCCATGTGGTGCGCACCAGTGTGCGCTCGTGGTCGATCGGAAGGACGGAGAAGGTCAAAATGTGATCGCTCAGAAAATGAAACCACGCATTCGGCTGCACATGCAGATGCAGAGTCCCCAGCCGACGCTCAGTAAGTGACCCGAGCAGACGCGTGCAGGCCACCCGTGTATCCGCCGTCATCGACTCGCCCGAGCCCTCGAGCACCAGCCTCTCCGCACGGAATCCTGTCGGGCGGCCATGAAGCAGCTCGATGCGCTCCCAAGGCACGCCGGCCCGCTTCCAACTCGCGACGCTCAGCTCGCGAGCGGTCTCGTAACGGCGATAGATCAACCGCTCCTCCTCCGTCAGTGCTTCCTCGGAAATATCGCCGAGGAAGTGAAACAGTGAGTTCAACAGCTCTGGGTGGCCGCCACAGTGGAAGCACTCGCGGTTGTTCTCGATCGTCAGTTTCCAGTTGCCGTGCTCGATCAGGTCAATCTGCTTCGCCACCCGCGCACGGGGTAACGCGTGCGCGGCGAGATAGGGGAGCATCTGCGCGGCCACGTCGTCGAAATCGTCCGGCGGCTCATCGGCCAGGCAGACGAAGAGCAGACCAGCAAGATTCTTCAGGTGTACGCGCTTCAGGTGAAAGCCCTTGGCGAGCGCCGCATCCCCTCCAGGTCCGCAATCAAGCACCTTCCCGGCCGTGTCATAAGTCCAACGGTGGTAGGGACAAACAATCTTGGTGCCAACCACGCCGGCTTCCTGCTGCAGGATCCGCGAGCCGCGGTGGCGGCACGTATTGTGGAATGCCGCCAGGGAGCCATCGTCCTGGCGAAGGATGAAGATCGGGTACGGACCAATCTGATAGGTGCGATAGTCACCGGCCTCTGGAATCTCCGGCTCGCTGGCCAGAAACAGCCAATGCCGCGCAAAGATGTACTCCAGGTCGGCTGCAAATACCCGGCTGTCCCTGAAAAAGGCGCCGGGCAACGCAAAGCCGGGGCGGCGCGAATCGAGAAGGGAGCCAACGTAATCCGAGATCGAATGGTCCGACATGAAGCAACCCGTTAGCGCGGCGGTAACCGCTGCGCGCAGCGTTTCACAGCCTGGTGCCGCGTCCAAGCTAAAAAACCGCATGCCCCTATCGAAAAAAGCGCTGCGCACCGATACCGAATCGTAGCGCCGAAGGCCGGCGTCGTGTAGCTGCAGCTCAGCTCGATAAAATGCCTGTGCGTCGGCTTAAGATGTGCTGGATGTGCAAACGGGGGATGTGATTGATGAGTCTGGCCGCCGATCTTGCAGCGGAATTTCGGGATGCCGCCCGCTCGGCGACGCCGCTGCCACCGGGCCCGCTGCTGGGCTTTGTCCTCGCGGTAGCTGCCGTCGCGTTCATTTCGCTGTTGACCTACCGCTCGTTGCAGACCCGGTCGATTGCGGCTCAACGGGTGACGCGCACGCTCCAGGTGCTCGAGCACCTGGAGTCGATCATCTCACTGGTTAAGGATGCGGAAACCGGCGAGCGGGGCTTCCTGCTCACAGGCGAGGACCCGTACCTCGAGCCCAATATCAATGCCAAGGCTCAGCTACCCGAGGCCTTCAGAAAAGCCCGGCAGCTTGTGGTGGACGACCAGGTGCAGCAGCAGCGGTTCACCGCGCTCGAGCTGGCCGTCAACCAGAAGCTCGCCGAGCTGGACAGGATTATCGCCTTGCGGCGCAAGGGAGATGTGGCAGCGGCAGTTGCGGCCGTGCGTACCGACCGGGGCCAGGTATCGATGGATCGTATTCGCTCAATGGTTACCACCATGGAGGCGACCGAGCGCACGTCGCTCGCGAGCCGGGAGCGAGAATGGCAGCGCGCCGAACTCATCTCCACCTCCGTCACTTTCGGTGGCTCCGCCCTCCTTTTAGTCCTGATCATCTCGGCCGCAGTTTTGACATCGCGCGACTACCGGTCGCGCCAGGCGCAAGTGTGGCTTCGCTCCGGCCAGATGGCATTGAGCCAGCGGATACAGGGCGAGCAGCGCCTGGAGCGGCTTGCAGACCATGTACTCAATTTCCTCGCATCCTTCCTTGGCGCACGGGTTGGATCTTTGTACGTCGCGGAGGGCGCTGGCGTGTTCAGGCGGCTTGCTGGCTACGCGTTGGCGCCGGGCTCCGACAGCGAAGTGGTGCGTGCCGGCGAGGGTCTTCTCGGACAGGCCGCGAAAGAGAATCGGTCGCTTCGCGTCAAGAACGTGCCACAGGGTTATCTGCCGGTAACCTCCGCCCTCGGTCATGGAACGCCGCGTGAGCTGCTCATCGCGCCAGCCTCAGTCGATGGGACAGTACAGGCCGTTGTGGAACTCGGCTTCTTCCGGTCACTGCGGCCGGAGGACCTGGAGCTGATGGACCGCCTCTCGGACTCACTGGGCATCGCAATCCGTGCATCGAAGGATCGGACCCGGCTCGAAGAGCTGCTGGAAGAAACGCAGCGGCAGGGACAGGAGCTGCAGACACAGCAGGAAGAGCTGCGTGTCAGCAACGAGGAGCTGGAGGTCCAGACGCGCTCTCTGAAGGAGTCGCAAGGGCAGCTCGAGTCCCAGCAGGCAGAGCTCGAACAAACCAACGCGCGGCTCGAGGAACAGGCCCAGCTCCTGGAGCATCAGCGCGACGAGCTCGGCGCCGCTCAGTCCGTTCTCGCCGAAAGAGCCGCCGAGCTCGAGCGTGCCAATCAGTACAAGAGCGAATTCCTGGCCAACATGAGCCACGAGCTGCGCACGCCACTCAACTCGTCGTTGATCCTCGCCAAGATCCTCGCAGACAACCGCACCGGAAATCTCACAGACGAGCAGGTCAAGTTCGCACAGACGATTTCCTCCGCGGGTAACGACCTGCTGGCGATCATCAACGACATCCTGGATCTGTCGAAGATTGAGGCTGGCAAGGTCGATCTGGTGCCGGAGCCGGTGGTGATCGCCCGGATGCTGGACGACCTGGTGAGGAGCTTTGAGCCGGTTGCGCAGATCAAAGGGTTGGGACTCGAGGCCAGCGCAGCGCCGAACGCGCCGGAGCACATTGAAACGGACTCGCAGCGACTCGGTCAGATACTCAAGAACCTCGTTTCCAATGCGCTGAAGTTCACTGAGGCCGGCGCAGTGTCAGTGCACGTACACCCAGGCGCCGGAGAGACCGTGCGTTTTGACGTTCAGGACACCGGGATCGGAATCTCCGAGCATCAGCGGGAGATCATCTTCGATGCCTTCCGGCAAGCCGATGGCAGCACTCATCGCAAGTACGGCGGTACGGGACTGGGCCTGACCATATCGCGCGATCTGGCCCGTCTGCTCGGCGGCGACATCAGCGTAACGAGCACACCGGGACAAGGCAGCACTTTCATCCTGACCCTGCCGCTGGTGTATCGGCGCAGTACCGAGCCGCGAGTCACTCCCACGGCGGCAGCTCCGGTCATTCCGTTTCGCCAGGCAGGGCCCCCTGTACAAACAAAACTCCCCCATGGACAGGTGCCTGCCGTAAAACCGCCCTCTCGACAAACCTTCGTTGCCGACGATTCGCAGCAAATCAAAGCCGATTCCCGGCTGATCCTCATCGTCGAGGACGACCTGCCATTTGCCGCCATCCTGCGCGACATGGCGCACGAGCAGGGTTTCCAGTGCATCGTCACGCACACGGCGAATGATGCGCTGGCCGCAGTCGCGACCTATCGGCCGAAAGCGATTCTGCTCGACATGAATCTGCCGGACTATTCGGGACTCGGAGTGTTGGACCAGCTCAAGCGCAACCCGCAGATGCGTCACATCCCCGTACACGTCGTGTCGGTCGCCGACTACTCCCAGGAGGCGCTCGCGATGGGCGCAGTTGGCTACGCCATGAAACCCGTGAACCGCGAGCAGCTCGCGGAAGCACTACAGCGTCTGGAAGCGAAGTTTTCGCAGGGCGTACGTAACGTGCTCGTCGTGGAGGACGATGAAAGACAGAGGGAGAGCATCCGGCAACTCCTGGAGAACGAAGACGTTCACATCACCGCAGCCTGCAGCGCTGCGGATGCGCTCGAGCACCTGCGCAAAATGACCTTCGACTGCATGGTCATGGATCTCAACCTGCCTGATTTCAGCGGGAACGAGTTGCTGACGAAGATGGCGGAGGCAGACGAAGTGTCCTTCCCTCCGGTCATTGTTTACACCGGACGTACCCTGACAGGCGACGAAGAACAGGGACTGCGGCGTTTCTCCAAGTCCATCATCATCAAGGATGCACGCTCCCCCGAGCGCCTGCTGGACGAGGTGACCCTGTTCCTCCATCAAGTGGAATCAAAGCTGCCGGCCGAGCGGCAACGCATGCTGCAAGTGGCCCGCGACCGCGACGCCGCACTCGAAGGTCGCCGCATACTCGTTGTCGAGGACGACGTCCGTAACATCTTCGCGCTGTCGAGCATCCTCGAGCCCAAAGGGGCGAAGATCGAAATCGCCCGCAACGGCCGGGAGGCCATCGAGGCGCTCACTCGCAGCGGCCTGCCCGGCGCCGAGCCCATAGACCTCGTCCTCATGGACATCATGATGCCCGAGATGGACGGACTCACGGCGATGCGCGAGATCCGCAAGCAGGAGCCGTGGAAGAAACTCCCCATCATCGCCCTCACCGCGAAGGCCATGAAGGACGACCAGGAGAGGTGCTTGTCGGCCGGCGCCAATGATTACATCGCAAAGCCCCTGGACGTCGAGAAGCTCATGTCCCTGGTGCGCGTGTGGATGCCCAAGTAGTCAACAGCAACAATACAGTGGATATCGAGCTGCATCTGTTGATCGATGCCATTTATCTGAAGTATCACTATGACTTCAGGGGCTATGCACCGGCGTCATTGAAGCGGCGGCTCACCGCGGCACTGGCGCCTTTCGGGTGCCAGACCTTTTCCCAACTGCAGGACAAAGTCTTGCACGAGCCTGCAAGCGTTCCGGCGCTCCTCGACTTTCTCACCGTGCCGGTCAGCGAGATGTTCCGCGACCCGGGTTACTTCCGCGCGTTGCGCCACACCGTAGTGCCCGTGCTGCGCACGTATCCATCGTTGAAGGTGTGGGTAGCAGGCTGTGGTACCGGTGAGGAGGTTTATTCGCTGGCCATACTGCTGCGCGAAGAAGGGCTTCTGGAGCGAACACTGATTTATGCCACAGACATCAACCCGCATACTCTCCAGAAAGCCTCGGCCGGCGTATATGACGTAGAGCGGATTGCGGGATTCACGGAGGCTCACCGCAAGTCCGGTGGAAGCTCATCCCTCTCAGATTACTACACGGCCGCGTACGGTCGCGCCGTGCTCGACAAGTCCCTGCGAGAACGCATCGTGTTCTCGGATCACAGCCTGGCCACCGACAGCGTATTTGCGGAAGTCCACCTGGTCTCCTGCCGCAACGTGCTCATCTACTTCAATCGCGATCTGCAGGATCGCGCGGTGGGACTGTTTCGGGACTCACTGTGCCGCAAGGGCTTCCTCGGCATCGGCTCGAAGGAGACACTGCGCTTCTCGTCACATTCGGAATCCTTTGACGAACTGGCTCGCGACGAGCGCATCTATCAAAAACGACCATGATTGCACCAGAGACGCTACGTACCCGCATTGAAGGCGTCGTCATCGGCGCTTCGGCCGGCGGCGTCGAAGCGTTGGCCGTGCTACTGCCCACCCTGCCCGCCACTTTTCGCCCTTCGATGTTCATCTGTCTGCATCTGCCCCGGGAGCGGCCGAGCCTGCTCGTGGAGATCTTTGCGAAACGTTGCGCCCGGCCGGTGCGGGAGGCCGACGACAAGGAGCCAATCGAACCGGGTACCGTCTACTTCGCTCCGCCGGACTACCACATGCTGCTCGAGAAGGACCGCCAGATAGCCCTGTCTGCCGACGAACCGGTCCATTACTCGCGGCCCTCCATCGACGTATTGTTCGAGTCCGCCGCCGACGTCTACCGCGAGCGCCTGCTCGGCATCATTCTCACTGGAGGAAACGAGGATGGCGCGGCTGGACTGCATGCAGTCCACCAGGCTGGCGGCGTCACCGTGGTTCAACAGCCGAACAGCGCCAAAGTACCTGTCATGGTAGTGTCGGCCCTGCAGCGCGGCCCGGTCGATTTCGTACTCTCGCTCCCTGAGATAGCCCAATTGCTCGGCGCCCTGGCGTAGCCGGATGGAGAAGTCAGTGAAGTGCCTGCTCGTGGATGATCTGGAGGAAAACCTGCTGGCATTGGCGGCTTTGCTGCGGCGGCAGGACGTTGAGATTCTCACGGCTCGCTCCGGCTCCGAGGCTCTGGAGCTGCTGTTGGTTCACGACGTTGCCCTCGCCCTCCTTGACGTACAGATGCCGGAAATGGACGGTTTCGAGCTCGCCGAGCTCATGCGTGGCAGCGAACGGACCCGGCAGGTGCCGATCATCTTCATCACGGCCGGTACCCGCGATCAGCATCGCGTGTTCAAGGGCTACGAAAGCGGCGCCGTGGATTTTCTCTTCAAACCCATCGAGCCGCACATTCTGCAGAACAAGGCGGACGTTTTCTTCCAACTGTATCGTAACAAGCAGCAACTCGCGCACGAGCTGCGCGAGAAGACCGAGACTCTGCGCCTGAACGAAATGCTGACCGCCGTGTTGAGTCACGATCTGCGCAGCCCGCTGAACGCGGTCATGACCTGCGCCCTGCTGATCGAACGCAGCTCGACCGAAGAGCCCGTGAAGCAGACCGCAGGCCGTATCCTGTCGAGCGGCAGACGGATGAGCCGCATGATCGAGGACATGCTGGATATGGCCCGAGCCCGTCTCGCGGGCGGCATCCCTCTCAAACGCGAGCCGGCCGACCTCGGTGCGCTGGTCAGCCGGGTGGTCAGCGAGATCCAGGCAGCGTATCCGGAGCGGAAGATCGAGGTCGAGCGGACCGGCGATCTCAGCGGCAACTGGGATGGAGAGCGCCTGGCACAGGTCGCATCCAACTTGCTGGGCAACGCCCTTCAGCACGGCGATGCAAATGGTGTCGTGCGGGTCGCAGTCGACGGTACACGAGCCGATGCAGTCATGATCAAGGTCGAGAATTCGGGCACGATTCCCGCTGACCTGCTGCCGCGGTTATTCGACCCTTTTCGAGGGGCGCGGCGGCAAGCCGGCCGCACCGAAGGCCTCGGCCTGGGCCTCTACATCGTGCAGCAGATTGTCATCGCGCACGGAGGGAGTGTCGACGTTCAGTCCGGAAACGACAATCGCACGACGTTTATCGTCCGGATCCCTCGTTAGCCGCGCCTGAGTCGTGCCAACACATCTGCGAATCGATGTATCTCGGCCGCAGTGTTGTAATGGACGAGCGAAACACGGACTGCACCGGTCTGCTGGGCCAGCCCCAGGCGCTGCATCAACCGCGGCGAATACATGTGCCCGTCACGGATGCCAATGCCCGCACGGGCAGCAGCTTCGGTCACATCCTGTGGCAGCATGCCGGGCATGTTGAAGCAGACCGTCGGAACACGCTCGGAAATCCTGGCCTCCGTATCGATACCGTAGATCTGCGCTCCGTTGTCTTTCAACATGCGCAGCAGGTCCAGGGAAAGACTCCGCTCGTAGGCGCGAATCGCCTTCATTGCAGCGCGCACATCATCCCGTAGCGAATGCGCATCCGGCGCCCCAGGCTTGCCACCCACCGTGCGACCCACCTGGGCCAGGTAGCTGATCGCCGCATCCATGCCGGCGACGTTCTCGTAGACGAATGTGCCGGCCTCGATCTTGCCGGGCGGCTCGTCCGGGATGAAGTCTTCGCGGAAAGTGGGGAGCGCCTTCAGGAGCTCGTAACGGCCCCACATGAATCCCATGTGCGGCGCAAAGATCTTGTAGCCGGAAGCCACGAGGTAGTCGCAGTCGAAGGCCTGCACATCGATCGAGCCATGCGGACCGAAGTGCACGCTGTCGAGAAAAATCTCCGCGCCCACCGCGTGCGCGAGATCCGCTGCAGCCCGCACATCAACGATGCAACCAAGCGCATTCGACGCCAGTGTGCATGCGACCAGGCGGGTACGAGATGACAGCAACGGCCGCAGATCCTCGGCATGCAGGCAGCCGTCTGCGCGGATCTTCCACCATACAAACTTCGCACCCATCCTCTGCAGCGCGAGCCACGTAGCGATGTTAGCTTCGTGATCGAGATCCGTAACGATGATCTCGTTGCGCTCCCCCAGCGTCTGCCCCACAGCGAGACTGATCAGCCGGATGAAGGAGGTAGCGTTCATGCCGAACGCGACCTCCTCGGAACGCCGGGCGTTGATGAATGCGGCAACACTCGCCCGCGAGCGGGCAATCGTGGCGTCCACCGCCACGCTCTGCGAGTAGCGCCCTCCCCGCTGCACGTTGTGATCGATCAGGTGATGATTCACCGCATCCAACACGGCCTGCGGCACTTGCGCACCCGCAGCGTTGTCGAAAAAAATGCAGCTGCCGGCATGTCGCAATGCGGGGAACTGCTCACGCAGGGCTTGCGCAGGAAAGTTCGCCGCTTCCGCAGGAGAATTCACAATAGTACACCGCTGATTCGACTGAAACGGCGCGATCATACTGGACGGATCAGGGGCGACCGGGCCGAAATTAGGCCGGCCGCACTAGGTTGCGACACCTGTGTCGCACAGTATACGAGTCACCGGAACTCAGCCCGGTGACCCAGCAGCGCCTGGATCAGCGCATCCACATCCTGTTCGCTGTTATAGAAGTGGAACGTCGCGCGAAGGTTGTCGTCCCGGAAGGACGTGACAATATCCTGCTCAGTCAGCTTGCCGAACAGCTGGGCAACCTGTTTCGCCCTGACACAGACCATCGGACCGCGCCGCTCGTCCTGCCGTGGCGTGATACTCGGCCAGCCGATCTCCTCCAGCCTATCCATGTACAGCCGCGTCAGGTACTGAATGCGCTCCTCGATGATGTCAGTACCCACCTCGAGAATGATCTTCAGGCCCGCCTCGGTGGCATAACAATTGACGACCGCGGGCGTACCAGCCTCGAAACGCCGGGCCGTCGGTGACGGCCGATTGGCCGTGATATCCATTGCCGCAATGTTCGCCTGCGCGAACCACCCCGATTGAGTGGGTGTCAGGCTCTGTATCAACTCATTGCGAACGTACAGGAATCCCAAGCCAGCCGTTCCCAGCAGGTATTTCAGCATTCCGCCGACGGCGAAGTCGACATCGAGTTTCTTCACGTCAACCGTCAGCGCGCCGACCGCCTGGTAGCAATCGAGCATCACCTTCGCGCCCTTGGCGTGCGCAAGCCTGACGATGCCGGGAATGTCGAGCTTGGCGCCATTGCGGAAGCAGACGTGCGTCACGGCCACGACCTGGGTTTCCTCGTCGATCAACTTCTCGAAGTTCTCCAGCGGAATGTAGCCGTCGGCGGCCCGAGGAACGTGTACGACACGGGCGCCGCGCGGCTCCTGTGCATGCCAGATCTGAGCGTTGGTCGGGAATTCGAAGTCGCTGATCACCACTTTGTTGCGGCGCTTCGTGAAATCGAACGCACTGGCAAGCGCATTGATGCCTGCCGAGGCCGACGCCGTAACGGCAATCTCGTCAGGCTGCGCGCCCAGTACCTGCGCCATCAACGAGCGCACCGCCTCGTTCTTCATCACCCACACGTCCCAGTTCGCTCCAACGAGCAGCCGGTCGTCCATGTAGTTGTTGATCGCCTCCTTCACGCTGTCGGCCAGCGCGCAGTACGAGCCGCTGTTCAGATAGGTTTTGCGCTCCAGGACTGGAAACCTGCTGCGCAGTGCCTTGAAATCCGTAACCATTACACCCTCGTCAAGTCAGAACGCTGCTCACCTGCGGGCCGTTCTTCGCCTTCCATATGAAGTAGGCGCCCGAGATCAGCACTATCCACGGTACGCCGCACAGCCAGGACATGCGGAAACCCTCGTCGAGCCCCATGGTGACGAGAATGGCCGCCAGCAAGCACAGACCGGCGTATTGCATCCACGGAAAAAACGGCATGCGCACCGGCAGGCTCTTGGGGTCGTGGTGCCGGCGGAAGCTGAGGTGGCACACCAGTATCATCATCCACACCAGGATGGCTGCAAACAGGGCAACCCCCATCAGGTACTTGTATGCATCCGGTGTCAGCTTCGAGATGCCGGCTGCGATCAGAATACACGCGCCCGAAGTCAAAATGGCCGCGATCGGACTGCCCTTCTTGCTCAGCCTGCCGAGAAACTGCGGGGCATACCGCCCGCGCGATAGCGAAAAGAGCATTCTCGAGCATAGATACACGTTGGTGTTCATACTGGACAACGCCGCGCTGATGACGACGAAGTTCATGATTCCCGCCGCGTGCCGCACGCCGGAATGTGTAAAGACGGTGACAAAGGGGCTTTGTGCGACGACTTCGACGCCAGTTGCCGTCCACGGGACCGTCGTCACAATGATTGTCAACGCGAGCAGGTAGAAGGAAAACAGCCGGAAGACCATCGTTCGCAACGCTGCAGGAATAGCGACCCGCGGATTCTGAGCTTCGCCGGAAGTAACAGCGATCACCTCGATGCCGTTAAAAGAGAAGATGCCAACGATGACCGCCATCCACACTCCACTGAAGCCCTTCGGCAGGAATCCTCCCGGCAACCCGGTGAGATTGTGGAAGCCGGTACCCGGAATGCCCAAGCCGAAAATAGTCGCCGCTCCCAGGATGATGAACAACACTATGGCCGTCACCTTGATGAGCGCGAACCAGAACTCCACGGTGCCGAAGTTGCTCACCGAGCGCGAGTTGAAATACAGCAGCACCAGGCAGAAGCCGAGCGACCACATCCAGACAGGTACCTCCGGAAACCAGTACGTCATGTACAGGCCCGCCGCAACGGCTTCCCCGCCGATGGCGATCACCTGGGAGATCCAGTAGGTATAGCGCACGACGAACCCGGCCCAGGGGTTCAGATAGGTCTCCGCATATGTGCCGAACGAGCCAGCCGTCGGATGCATCACCGCCATTTCCGAGAGGCTGAACACCATGACGAGGGCTACGAAGCCCGCCAGTGCGAAGCTGAGAATGACCGCAGGCCCTGCGTACCCAATAGCCAGCCCGCTACCCATGAACAAGCCCGTACCGATCGCACCACCCAGGCCGATCATCACGATTTGGGTTCGGGTGAGCCCGCGGTGAAGGCCGCCTTCGCGTTCGCTGATCGAGGTGGATTGCATGGTCTGGGGATCAGCCTAGCACGACACCCCTCCTAGAACTTACGGGTAACCTGCAACCCCACGGTGCGTGGCCGCACAGTGATGTAGGCAAGAGGATCCTGGGCTGAGGAGATCGCATCGACCTGCGCGCGCTTATCGGTTGCGTTCTTGACGAAGGCGGTCGCGTTCCACTCATTCCAGTCGACGCCGGCGCGCAGGTTCAGCAGCGTGTAGGGGGCGAGCGGTACGTTGAATGGGCTGAGCGGGTTGGTCTGATTCTTGGTGGCATCGCGGTACTGCACATCCGCGCGGAAATTCGCAGTGACCACGGCAGAGACCGGAACCGAATACGAGAGCGCCGCATCCGCGAGGAACTTGGGGACTTCCTGCAGCGGATTGCCGTTGTAGGCAAGATTCGGGTTGCAGGGGGTCCCATCCTTGTTGAAGCAGGTGTTGGGTTGATCCGATGTCAGGCGTGCATTCTCGTACGTGCCCGTCAGATCCAGCTCCAGGCCCGGCGCCAGCAGCATCTGGGACTCCAGCTCGAAACCGTCGACGCTGGCCGTTCCCGCATTGGTGACGAAGGGGAACGCGCCGGTGGCATCCACGCTCGAGATCTGGATGTTGGACCAGCGGAGCGCGTAAGCGGCAGCATTCACGCGCAGCCGCTTGTCCCAGAAGTCCGACTTGACGCCGAGCTCGTAGTTGCGCAGCTGATCGGGATCGTAGGTACGCGGAATATTGCTCGCGAACGGTAGATTGGCCGCATTGGTGCCGCCCACCCGGAAGCCTTCGGAGACCGTGGCATAGATCAGCCCGAAGTCCGTCTTGTACGACAGATTCGCCTTGAAGGTCGTCTTGTTGCCAGCGAAGCTGTTGGTCTGCTCACCCACCGGGCTGCCGCTGAAGCCGCCGAACGGGTGGGTCTGCGCTTGAAAAGACTCCTGCGAAGAATGGAAATAGCGCACGCCCGCGAGGGCCGTCAGCCGCTCCGTTGCACTCCAGGTGACCTCACCGAACGCTGCGTACTGCTTGATGATGTTGTTGTCGTAGCGCCCGAAGAATGTGTTGCCGGTGTCCGGGTGGGACAGCGCATCGTCACTGTTGAGACCGCTGAAGGGACCGTTGGCGAGGCCCAGCAGGTTCGATTTCACGACGTGGACGGTGAAGTCGTTGTGCTCGCGCTGCGAGAACGCACCGGCGACGAAGTTCACCGGGAAATCGAATTTGGAGGCATAGCGCAGCTCGTTCGAGACGATGCGCCGATTCTGTGGCTGCTGGGTGATGGCGGCCACCGGCACATCGAACGAGATCAGGATGGGGGTCGAATCGAAGTTGAAATCAACCCGGCGATTGAAATAGTTACTCGTCGCGGTGACCACACCCGTAGGCAGCGTGTATGTGGCGGTCAGTCCGAAGACCTGCATGCTCTCATCCCAGGGGCTGAGAGTCAGATCGGTGTTCTTGAGGTCACCGCCCGCAATCCGTGGATACAGCGGCGCGGGATGCGCCGGAGTGTCGCCGAAGGAGAGCGCACCCGGGGGCGTGTATCGCGCCGAGCCGCCGGTCTTGAGGGTCTGCACTGTCGCACTGGCCACGATATCCAGATTATCCGTGGCCACCCAACGTAACAGAGCGCGCCCGCCTTCGGTCTTATCCCAGTTCGCGTTGTCTACCGGCCCCGCAGGAATGCGTATGTCATCGATGAAGCCGCTGTTCTGCACGCTCCAGCCGACAAGGCGGGCTGCGAGCGCGCCCTCCACGATCGGCAGGTTCAGCGCCCCATTGAAGCTGTAGTTCCCGCCGCCCTCCGACGTGTTGGAACCCTCGGCCTGAACATAACCCTCGAGCTTGTCCAGCACGGGCTTGCGGGTGATGAAGCGGATCGTGCCGCTCATTGAGCTGGCGCCGTACAGCGTGCCCTGCGGTCCCTTCAGCACCTCGATGCGATCCAGATCGAACAGGCGGATATCCGGCTGGCGGCCCCCGCCGTCATTCGAGTTGGAGCCGGTGATGACCGCCTCGTCATAGTAGACACCGACGGTCGCGGGCCCGGTCGAAGTCACGCCGCGAATGACGTACTTCTTGTCTCCGGGACCGAGATCATCGTACGACAGTCCAGCCACCTGGCCCGAGAAGTCGGAAAATTCAACCGCACCCCGGCGTTCGAGCGTATCGCCCGAGATCGCCTGGATGGTGGTGGGTATGCTCTGGATCGATTCTTCACCGCGCTTGTCGGCGGTAACCACGACTTCCGACAGGGTTGCGGCCGCCGGGTTTTCAGCGGGTGTGGCATCTGCGGCGGCGGCCAGCGCGGGCAACGTGCCGGTGCAGAGCAGGCTGGTGAGACAGAGCGCGACGGTTCGTGAGTCGTTATTGTTTTGGTTAGTCATAGTAGTTGATGCTGGGATTGTCGCCTGGGCAGATCACACCAACGACATCGATGCCGTCCGCGGATGTTGCCTCCAATGAGTGGAGCTGCTTGCGCGGCAGGAAAATCACATCTCCCGCCGTGACACGCGCTTTCTTGTCTTCCGTCCACATATACCCCTCGCCGGACAGCACGATGATCGCCTCCTCATACAGATGACGATGCGGTGCGGCCTTGGACTGGGGAATGTGGCCGATGAATTGTGTGATGACGTTGGATCCGATCCGCTTGTCCACGAGGATCTGGAAGTACCGCGGACCCATCGCGGTACGCTGATCGGCATCCACGGGCACGACTCGCTCTGCGTACCGCGAATCGAAGTTGGCGGGCATTTCGTCCAGCCAGTCGATCTCGCCCAGCGGACAGGCCAGAACAAACACCTCGAGTACCTGACCATCATTGGCCGCAAGCTGGATGGCTTCCGCTGGACGGACGTACACGCCGTCGGTTGCCTTGACCGGAAAGTTGCGGCCCGAGATCGTCACAGTGCCGGCACCCGCCCCTATAAAGAGAATGACGTCGCGGGAGCCAAGGCTCATAACCGGTGATGCGACATCGGAGACTTTCAGCAGCAACTGCGTCTGGTACAGCGAGCCCATCTCGGCCGAGACCATGTAGCAGTACCGCAGACATCCGCGGGTCTGCATCACCGCAAGATCCGGGGAAAATACGTAGCAACTACCGTTCAGGAGCGCGCGGGGGCCGTCGCGTTCCGTGACGACTGGGATATGACGGTTTTCGGGACTGCACGGATCGTCGGAAGGCGAGCCACCCGGAAGATTCGTATGGGCACCGTCGCAAAACGGTGCATTGAGTGTGTGTTTGCAGCCACAGAGGAGCAGCTCCTCATCCTGGGCCCCAGCGGTGAACTCGATCGGGGTGAAGCCCGTCCCCTTATGGGACCCATCGCAAAAGGGCTGTTTCGCGGATCGGCCGCAGCTGCACCAGAAATACGTCCGACCCGGTTTGACATTCACCAGGCATGGTTTCGGGCGCGCAACAACGGGGCTGCTCATCGGCCGGTACTCTCCCGAACGGCTTCGGGGTTGTACAGACCCGCTTTAGGCTGACCGGCCTAATTCGCGGCGGCGGCCGGCGCTCCTGTTTCGGAAGACGACTGCGCCGCGAGGCGCTCGATGGTGTGATAGGACTCCTGGGTAATCTGCTGCGGATCCGCGCACAGATACGGCCGCAGGACCTCGAGTGTCTCCGCGTAGCCCTCCAGCATCGCTTCGACCGTGACCTCCCGGTCGTGATAGTCCATGTAGTTCAGCCAGTTCTCATTCACGATCCACGTCACGTCGATGATGGAGCGCAGCCGCCGCGGATCGGGAGGAAAGCGCATCAGTCCGCGCGACTGCAGAGTCAACATGAATCGCTCCAGGTCGCGCATCCGCCGCTCGCGGTTGTCGGCAAAGCGCTTGCGCAACTGCGGGTCCTGGCGCAGCAGGTCGGCCATCTCCCGGTAGAAGAACCGGTACTTGAGAATGAGCTGCAGCTGCCGCACGAACATGGCGGCCATGTGCTCCAGCGTCGGCGCCAGGTGGTCCCGATACCAACCGGCATCCATCTCGCCGATCGCCTGTTGGAATACCGCGTAGATGATCTCTCGCTTGTTGCGAAAGTGATATTGCAGGTTGCCCTTGCTGATCCCACAGCGCTCGGCAATGCGATTGGAGGAGACGGCGGCAGTCCCGTGCTCGTTGAAGAGCTCCAGTGCCGCCTGCAGGATCCGGAATTGCGTGGCGCGAGTAGCCATGGCTCATTCTCTGCGCGCGCTGGTGACCCGTGCAAGCCGTGTGATATCTTTAGACCTAAACTATCTACCTGGAGTCCCAGAAGTGCCTACTCCCCGCCTGAACCCGCTCGACCTGTTCGACGTCCGTAGCGCCCTCACGGATGAGGAGCGCATGGTGCAGGACTCGGTGGCCCGGCTGGTGGACGAGAAGGTTCTGCCGATCATCCAGCGCTGCTTCGAGGAGCACCGCTTTCCCAAGGAGCTGGTCCCTGAGCTGGCCGCTCTGGGGCTGCTGGGCTCCTCCCTGCACGGCTATGAGTGCGCCGGCCTCAACAGCATCGCCTACGGGTTGATCTGCCAGCAGCTCGAGCGCGGGGACTCGGGTATCCGCAGCTTCGTCTCCGTGCAGTCCTCCCTGTGCATGTACCCCATCTATGCCTTTGGCTCCGAGGAGCAGAAGCAGCGCTATCTGCCACCCATGGCCCGCGGGGAATTGATCGGCTGCTTCGGGCTCACCGAGCCGCACGGCGGCTCGGACCCGGCGAACATGAAGACCCACGCCCGCCGCCGCGGCACCGACTGGGTGCTCAATGGCTCCAAAATGTGGATCACCAACGGCGCCATCGCCGGGCTCGCGGTCGTCTGGGCCCTGACCGAGGAGGGCATCCGCGGCTTTCTGGTCGAGCGCGGCACACCGGGGTTTGCCACCCCCGAGATCGAGCGCAAGTTCTCCCTGCGCGCCTCGGTCACCTCCGCGCTGTTCTTCGACAACGTGATCGTGCCCGCGGAGAACGTGCTCCCGGGAGCGCTCGGGCTCAAAGGGCCGCTGTCCTGTCTCACCCAGGCCCGCTACGGCATCGCCTGGGGCGTCATCGGGGCCGC
>Ga0307511_10000123_pt1 | contig 69962 bp, 67 predicted proteins | sample 13_EM_MG_FD_200266 | JGI IMG/M metagenome (GOLD analysis project Ga0307511, IMG submission 200266) | Populus trichocarpa ectomycorrhiza microbial communities from riparian zone in the Pacific Northwest, United States - 13_EM | ecosystem: Host-associated > Plants > Roots > Unclassified | place... | reverse complement strand
ACAGCCTCCAACAGGACTCGCCCCTGAGCCCGGGCGAGCATCAAGGCACGTTGCGTAATCGGCCTCGCCTCTACACCGCGTCCCGCAGCGCACAAAGTGGTCACGAGCGCCCGGATTCCCTGCTCGACCATCATCCAGGAGGGTTCCGCGCGCTCCAGCTCCAAATTGAGCCACTCCTGGAGCTGCTTCAGCCGGTCCAAGTCATTGGAGGCGTTCGGCGCAATCGAGTCGTGAGTCATCGTTCCGGGATACGCGGACAGCTCCATCCGCAACGCTTCAATGTATAGACACAGTCTTCTCGCTCCGCGCCGCTCCGCCTGCAACAACGCATCGCCGAGGATGTTGCCTGCCTCGGCGTTCTGGCCACGCGCTCGTGCACAAAGAGCCCTTACCCGCAGCGACAATGGAGGCACCTCGGGAGCTGTCGCATCCAGATCAAGGCGCAAACCAGCGAGCACGTCGGCCGCATCTTCGATGTTGTTGCGCTCGTATAGGAGGACCGCCAGGACGGCCTTCGACACCTGCGCCAGCAACAGCTCGGGTTCGGCAAAGCGGTCCAGGCGAAGGTCCGCCGATCGAGTCAGCAGGCTCACTGCCTGATCCAACTCACCTGTTAGGAATGCGAGCAGGCCCCGCTGCGGGTTAATCGACGGCAGCTTGGGGGCAAAGCCATTGCGCTCGGCCAGTCCCTGGTACTCCAGCAGGCAGCTACGCGCTGTGGCGACATCCCCGTGTCGGGCGAGCAACAGCACTTCGAACGCAAGCACAAATCCTAAATAACATTCGTTCTCCGCGAAATGACGGCGGCAGAAGCGATCCGCTTCATACGCCTGGGAGAGACCTCCCCGCTGGCAACCATCAAACATGTCCGCAAGGTAATCGCCGGCGAGAGCCGCCATGAGGTGCGCAAATTCGGGCCAGTGAGGATCGAGAGGTGTGGCAGCCCAGCGTGGTGGTGGATTTTCGTTGTTGTGAGGTGCCGCCATTGCGGCCAGATCCACATCGAGTCGCGATCGCAGCGCAGCGGCACGGACGGTCTGTCCGTTCAGCGTGGTCATCATAACGTCGGTGAATCTCAGGCGGATCGAATAGGGCCGGGCTTCCGGGGGAAGGCACTCCACGATCGAATGCATCTTCCGAGGGCCGCACTGAAAGATGATCTCTTCGCCCCCCGCGCGATCGAGCAGAGCAACGGCCAAAGCGGGATCATCAGCCGCAAGGGCGCATTGGACTGCCTCGAGCATGCGCCAGCGCGATGCGAAGAATTCGGCGGCGCGTCGTTGTAGCTGCGATTCGTGGTGACGACCTTGCTTTGCCAGCTGGTCCCGCATGAACTGCCGGAAGAGGGGATGCAGCCGAATAGTAAGCTCCGCGTCGCTCGTGACTGTCACGATGGGCTGCAGGTGAATCACGCTTGTCAACAACGCGTAACCATCGTCTCGTCCCAGCACGGAGTTTGTCGCCTGCGGAGTGACGAACTCGAGAATGGACGTATCGCGCAGGAGTCGCTGCTGGTCCTCCGAAAGCGACTCGACTACTCGTTCGGTCAGATACTCGAATAAGCCGGAATCGCCTCGCTCGATGGCTGCCAGCAAGTCAGTCAGGGATTGCGCATCCCGGCAGCGAAGCCGCGCGAGTTGCACGGCCATCGGCCATCCTTCCGTGAGAGTCTCCAACTGTGCGATCTCAGCAGTGTTGAATCTCTCCTGCAGCACACTTCGCAGCTCGTCGCCGGTCAGACGAAGCTCGAGCGCGTCGATAGTTGCTGCGTCCCCGCGCAACTCGCGGTGAAGGAACCATGAGCGCGGCGACTGACGAGATCCGACCACGATGTGCGCCTGCGGCGGCAACGCGCTCGCCAGGTGCTCCATGACATCTTCGGCCGGAGAGCCTGCGAGCCGTTCGTACTCATCCAGGAATATGAAGACCCCCGAATCAACCTGCGCTAACCGCCGAGCCAGGTCAGTGGCCGTGAACTCGAAGTCGTCAGACTCAATGCCGATTAGAGTGGCGGCCAGGTACAGGCTTTCCAGAAAATGGCTGGATGCAGCATCAATCGAACCGCAGCCCAGCCAGACGGCCGCGCCGCCACGGGCGACGACCTGTCGGTACGCCTGGGCGAGGAGGGTGGTTTTTCCGAATCCGGCGGGCCCTCGGACGAGTGTAACGCGGGCACCCGTGCTTGCCGCGCCGACCGATGTCAGGCGGTCCAGGAGGCGAATCCGGACGATCTCGTGGCCGGTGATCGCTGGTGGGCGATAGCGTTCGGATGTGTCGGTTGCAGTGGACTTCATTGTTGCGCCATTCGAGGGGATTCGAGTCACGACCCGCTCGGCCCGGAATTATCGCTCGATCACATCGGTCGGAAGGCCCCACCGAAGCGGTGCCGAATGCGGCTCGATTCCGGGAATCTACTCTTTACGCGAGCAGAGATCACTTGAGTCCTTGGCGCCTCTGGCAGCGAGCGCTGCCCGTATTCAAACCTACGGCGTGGTTGCAGCCGGCAGCTCAAAGCCGGGATAGACGAAAGCGCGCGCGAGCGGCGTGCAGTCCTTCTCGGTCACCCCGTGACTGCGCAGAACGGCATGCCAGCGGCTCTCGACCGTCTGCTTCATCTGATCGATGAGGGTGGTTGCCTGAGGCTTATCGAGCCGGAAGCGCTCACACTCACTCAAGAGATTTTCGCGGTTGGCGTAGCGATTGAACCGCCCGACGGTGAGCGCCAGATCCCGCCGCTCAACACTGACCAATGGGTTGGGCGTCAAGTCATAGGCGGGAGCAAGCTCAAAGTCCTTCCCCGGTGCAATCAACCCGTGGTTTCGGGGATGATCGTCCGTGTTGGAAATCAACGCGTTGAAAACCATGCGGCCGAAGAGCTCTCGCAGGTCGGCCGAGGCGCGATGGCTGCGCCGGCGAAGCTCATCGGCCAACAGGAGATAACTCCAACGGGCCCGATCGGCAATCGTCTCTCCCGCACCAAGCACCGTGAGGGCACTTACGAAGCGATGCCGCAGGTAGCCCTCGGGGATTTTCAACCGATCGAGGCGACGCACGAGGAGGACATCGGCACCGGTCACCTCCGCCACGCGGGCATCGCAGGCTCGAAACGTCCCGGGCGCAGTGGCAGCTCAAAGGGATCGAGCGGGACTGCATCCTCCCGTTCGAGATAAGCCGAGTTGTAGACAATCATTCCCACTGGCACACCGGTGCGCTCGGTCTGCTCGAAGTAGCCGGCGGTGATGACCTCGAGCGACCCAGGAAGTTGCAAGTAGACGTAGACGCGATCAGAAGTCGGCAACGGTCGATCCCTTTTTGGCACGTGCACGCTTGGGGGTTCGGGCGAGTTCCAGCTGCTTGCCCTCCTCGTCTTGGTGCGGATCCAGGAGTTTCGCCACTTCCCGCTCCAGACCGAGCGCCCAGATGAGCGCGAGATAGGCGCCGATTCCAGTCAAAAGACTGCCGGCCTCGACCGCAGCGGCGGTCTTGTGATTCACACCGGCCCGCTCGGCCAGCTCCCTGGCCGAGATGCGGCGGCGTATGCGAGCGAGCCGGATGCGCGATCCGAGCGTCCGGGCGACCTCTTCAACGGCAGCGGGAGCCGTCGCGGCGAACATGAGTGGGCGTGGCATATTGAAAGGGGCATTATCGAGAGTAATGCCCCTTTCAATATAGACGAAGCGTCAACCTGCGCCATAAACGCCACTCATCAGCATCGAGTCTGCGCTGGAGCTCGCGTATCGCTGGTGTGTGCGTCTGGAAGACGGGTTTTATCAGCCGGGCGGCGAGCGGCCACAATCTGTGACCTCCAGTTCTCGACATTGTCGTCTAAGCCTTCGGTATGAAGGATGCGCAGCGGGTAGCAGTTACAGCCAGGGCTTTTTTGCGAGCACTTTTCCGTTTTCCCAAACGTAGATCGGGGTACCGTGCATTCGCGCGATGCGATGTGCCTCTCGTGCGGCACGCCTGAGTGCCTTGCCCACTTCGGTAGCAAAGGCCTGCGACCGGGTCCGCGCTGTTCGTTTGGCCATTTCCGATCCTGTTTAGGAGATGCGCGGAGAATTGCAGACGATTTCGCCAATGGCCACGACGTTGAGTCGGGTCTGCACTCTAGGCAGGTGCGCGAGCGGACCTGTCAGCAACACACGTATGTATTCGCGGCGTTTTCGCACGCCGTCGACCACGGGCATTGCGCTATTGCGAGTCGCCCCGTCCCACGATTGTCAGGCACCGCCATGTTTTTCAGGTGCATGTCGGTTCTCCCGTTCACGCTGATTCGAACTTTCCCGTACTTAAGGTACGAGATAATTCCAGGACGAATATCTGGAGTCCCGCGGCTATGGACGCCGGTCGCGCTGGAGGCGCCGGCGACGACGAGAACGCCGCGCGAACGTCACTTACCGAAATAGATCGATACACGCAATTAATTTGCGTATGCCAATTCCGCGGCAGGACTTACTCAGTATGGCAACGCTTCACCGTGCTCACCCGAAGTCACCTTCGGCCTCTGACGTTCCAGGGTAACGAGCTTGTTGGCGTTCAACCTCCTCGTGCATTGCGCACGCTGTCCGATCTCGGAGGAGGTATCGTCACAGAAAGTTATGCTGGTTGCACGGTTCGCGTGACGACTTTCGGAGGAACGCTTGTCGACCTGTTGGATACACCGGACCTTGGAGGTGGATGGGTAGAGATTTGCCGTTCGCTGGAAATGGTCGAGTACTTCGATCTCGACGCTGTAATAACCTATACTCTCAAGTTGAGTTCGGCAATAACGGTCGCACGTGTAGGATTTTTTCTGAAGCTTTCTATGGCTACCCGGGAGTCAATTGGAAGACCGGTCGGAATCGCGGGTGCATGGGTGCATGTGTTACGACTTGGTAAGCGTTTTAGGAATGCCGTTTTTCGCGGGCGAGGGTCTTGCGCAGCAGGTGAGTCATGTCAGTGCGCTGATTCAGTCGTCAGCGCCCAATACAGATCGAAGAGATCTTACTGTGCCAATGTGGCTTCAGGGCCGGGATGGCCAACGACGGCGGGCCAGTACTTGACACTCTGCAGATACTCAGTCGATTCGACACGCTCTGTAAACTCGAGCAGGTTTCCCACCTTTTCAGCGAGGACTGACCTAACCTCTGCCGGCGAAGCAAAGAAGAACTCTCTGCGCATGTTGACCCAGTTGACGCGATGATCTGAGAAGTGGTGGTGAAGGTCATTCTCTAGGGTTATGGCGTCCTCTGAGAAATAAAGGGCATGCACATCATAGTGAAACGGAACCGAGGCATCCCCGAGCTCGTTGATGCGATCCAGTGGCTCCAGTCGCCGCGTAACACCGATCTTCACAACGTGGGCACCGAATGCGCCACGATTCGAGATCACATAAACATAGCCCGCGCGAATGTTGGCGAGTCGGTAGTCATTGTGTGCGATCGCATTATCGATGTCAGTCAGCTTGCGCTCGAGTTCCGGGTCGCTGGATCCCGCCGCTCGAAGCTTGTCAACCACGGTCACAAGGTGGCTTCTTTCTTTATTGAGCCGCTCGCGCTCCGCAGCGATCTCCAGCTCCACCTTGCGCTCCTCGCGCAATCTCTCGCGTTCCTCGCGTGCAGCCTCCCTCTCCTCCTGCTTCTTCATCAGGTAGTCGGCAGTCAGCTCGATTTCTTCAATTCTTAGTGCATGGAATGCGTCACTGATGCGCATCTTCATCATTCTTCCAAGGTTGGCAATTGCTGTTCGCGACCCCTCAAGACGCTTCTTGGCGGTTACGATGTTGCCGACTCGCAGCGATCGAATCGCGTTATCGGCTTCTGCGTTGTAGGCACGAAGCATCAACCTCGCCAGGTCACTGGTCATCGCGCGACCCTTCGCCAATGAGCCGTCGAAAGTAAACAAGTTCGACTTCTCGATGGCCGCGTCGACCTTCACCATCTCCGCGATACGACGGATAATACTGTCGAGGCGGTTTCTGTACGCAATGGCGTTCTCGAGCGGATGGTGGTAACGATAGATGCCGACATCCTGAAGGACACGTTCGTCGTCGAGAATAACGACCTCGTTTGCGCTGGCGCCTACTGCCTCCAGGCGCGCGCGCAACGCAGCATTCTCTGCCTCAAGAAGGGAGATGCGCTGCTCAACATTCTTGCGCGCAACATCATCAGACTCGTGAATCGGCTCCATGGCAGGCTGAGGTAGTCGTTCAACCGGGCCATTGCCTGAGCGGACACTCTCCGCGTCGCTGCCCGCTGAGATCCAAATCTGCCAGCCGGGTGGCGGGTCAGGCCAGGATGGATCTGGCGTCCATCCTTTCGGAGGAACCCACCCGTGTGGAGGCTTAGGCCACCCTGGGGGTGGATTGAAGATCAAGCGGACTCTCTCGCTCATGTCCGCCGCACCCCCGCGGCCTCGGCGGCGACAAGACCGTATGGGTTCTTCGACACCGCCGCGCCAAGTCGTTCCAAGGTGAGTTCTGGAATTACCGCCGCCAAGTTGAACTCAAGGAACGTGCCACGTTCTGCGGCGACAACCACGAACGGCACGTACGTGAGACAGCCTGTTGCAGGATGTATGGCTTGGGTGCCGACCTCCAACCTGATGGTCTTGATGATGCCGCGGCGGTCCGCCTCGAAAACTTCGTGGATCGATCGCAGCGCCACTTGATGAACAGCACCAGCATATCGATCACGACAGGCCTTTGGCGATAGAGATGTTGCAGTGATCTCGTCAGTTGATTTCGAATATTTATACGTCTTTATCTCGGGAATGCTGTCTGGGTTGGGCACCAGAGCCCTTAGCGTCAGCTCCGCAGAGGAGGGCTCAAAATGAAACTCATGCGTTACCGCGAAATGTTCGGGGTATACGGAGTTGGAGAGCACGATGGAGACGTACTCCTGCACCGCATCGGCAGTTCCGTAGCTCAAATTCGCGATTAGCTCGTCCAGACGCCTGTTGCGCTCGGCAGCCTGAGCTTCTCGTGTCGCACTCTCTTCTTTGTAGGCCGCCAGCGCCGCTGCCAGGGCCGCCACACGATCAGCCTCCGCTCGCGCATGTCTGGCAAGAGCCACCTGCCGACGTGCCTGCAGCTGTTCGCATTGTGCCTGCCATTCCGAAACGGCATCTGCGTGGGCCTGCTGTGCATTTGCGACAGCCTCAGCGTACTTGGCCTTCCCGAACAGGCCTGCCAGCCCTCGGGGCTGCTCAGGCGCCACGTAGATCGGTTGCGGGAGGTCTGGAATGTCATCCGGAACCGGAATAGGCTCCTCAAGTTCCGGCCTGCTAAACGGCGGGTGCTCCGCAACGACGTGAAGCGTCTTCAGGTCGACGAAGTCGTCTACCTCAAGAGTAGCCGCCAGCAGCGAGTCAACTTCGCCGTAGACCTGAGCTAGCTTGTGGTTTCGCTCCTCAGCCTCAGCCTCCATGGCAGCTACTTGAGCCTCGTGCGCCTCCTTCGCTAACCGCTTGCGTTCAGCCTCGGTTGCGCTAGCGAGTTGTTTCGCCGCTAACGTTGCTGCTCGTTGTGCCTGTTCGGTCCGACGAACCGCGGCGTTGTGTTGCTGGACAGCGATTCGCTGAGCACGCTCCCTCTCCCGGGCAGCGACCTGTGTTTGGTGTTGAAGCTCGGCGAAGAAACCTCGACGTGCCATTGCCGCAGACCTCTCATCGACCGGTACAACAACGACCATCGTATCGAGGTTTTGGCTAGCCGGCGCAACCGGGATGTATCGGAGCCTTGTCCGCCAGTTCACTGGCCTAACGCAAAAACTCGAAATCCGTACCGACCGACGCCGGCATACTTCTTATTGATCGCCGGACGCGCGATCCTGCGCCCTTCTGAGTGCGCCGCACCGCCGTCCATGCTCTTCCCTTTTCCTTACCTTTGGACCCCCCGACTCAAAGTCCATGCTATCACCCGTCCGGCCGCCGCCGGCAGGGCACCCGGTCACGGACGCCCTTCGCCGACCCTTAGTGGATCGGACTCCTCACCTTCCTACCGCCTTATCGCACGACCCCTATCCGGTTCGACTCTACTCCTGTGGCGCACTATTCGCAGGTGTCACCTCAGTCAGCCTCTGAGCGGTGCGCCTCACCATCTGGCGAATGATTGAATTCGATCAATCGGATTGCATTGATTGACGCGCCACCCAAGTCTTTCCACCTGCTCGGCACCTCGACTGTGGGATCGTTCTCGCCCTTGCGGACGTGCACGAGACGTGGTCGTGCGAGGACGAATATCTGCAGTCCTGCGGCTATGGACGGCGATCGCGCTGGAGGTACGGGCGACGACGAGAAGGTCTCGTGAACGTCACTTACCGAAATAGATCGATATACGCAATTAATTTGCGTATGCCGATGACTTTTTACAACTCTGCATTCCTCCGACTTCTTTGCCACCAGCCCTGTCTTTACACATGAGGAATACCTCACGCACCGGGCTGGGGGAAATCGGAGCCGACGTACGGCCGACAGCCAAGGCGTTACGGCGTTACAACTACTTCGGTACTTGCCGTCATTGCCTCTCGACTTCATGAGTGACAGGCAGGCTCGACGACACAGAGGATCAACCGCCGGCGAGCTTGCGAATCAGCTCCGGAGAGAATCCCCGATTTGGATCGGACTTCGGGGTCGGCAGGCCCAAGTCTTCACCCAAAGTAACGCCGGCGCGCTTCAGGCGCGCAGCGGTCAGTTCCTCGAAAAACTCAAGTGCGGGATTTTTCAGGAGTTTTTTGATGTCGATCGGCATGGTCAACTCTCTTATCGGCGAGACGTGTTACAGGGGAGTTGGCTGGCGCGATCGAAACTTGCCTGGAGTCCTCGCTGAAAGCCAGGATTACGACAACGACCCTCAATGTGCTCGGCAATGGCCAGCGTGAATCACATCGCCTGCAGCGCGCCGCTCAACGTTAGCCGCCGTCTCGCGTGGTGTAGACCCTTAAATCACCGAAAGTAGTCGGCTCGCGCAGCGCTCGAATCCCCGTTAGCAACTCTGAGCCGAGCAGCTGAGGCGGGGCAAGCGCCCGCAGACTCAATGGGAGCCACGGTGTTTCAGACGTTGTTTCCGTACGCCTATGATTGCGTACGCGAGACCCCGTCTTAGTGCCAACAAGCACCGAGCGCTTCGTAGAAAATCAGCCAATAATCATCAAAACCTGCTTCGCTTTTCGTTAGAATTTCGTGATGGCCGATCTGCTACCTCTGCGGAGTTTCATCGCCGAGATTGGCTGCCGATCGCACGGCCGGTCTCGACCGATACCGCAGAATCTTCGACGGTGACTCGATTCATCACAGGGAGTGGTATTTGACGTCGTCCCGAGACGCTCGTTGGCCCATGGCGACAGGCCTCTTTACTGTGTTCCAATTTCCTTTGTCTTATGACACTCATTGAAATGAATGTTGGTCAGAATAAAGACGTTCCGTCGTTGGCGGATGGGTCGACCGTTGCTGATTTCATAGAGTTTGTCTGCAAGGCACATAGCCTTACCGGATCTCATGTGCCGACGTGGCCGCCGGACGTGTTTGGTATAGTTGCCATGGTTATGCGTAGAAACGGAGCTTATGTACGGAGTGTGGCATCGGGCTTCAGTGGGTCACAGCACGCTCGGTCATTGCTGGATGACGATTGGCCGCAAGAGGCAAAAAGGGTCGGCGAGGAATGGCGAGCGGCGATAGTACGGGCGTTGAAAGCCAATCTGGGCCCTGGAAGGTCATCTGTCAGTGGCGCACTGAAATTGGTAGCAGTCCCGGACGAAGTAAAGGGTGCGTGGGATCTGCTGACACAGCTTGCACCGACGGTACGAATTGAGCGAGGCCGCGAGCATGACGACCTTGCCAGGGCACTCATTCAACTTAGCGGGTACACTGATGAGGCATGCATCGGGATAGGGCTGTCACCAAATGCTGAGTTTCGGAACGAGTTTGACAAGGTAACTACATTTCTTCTGGAGCAGAACAAGCAGCTATCCGTGTGCTCGGCGGTCGACCCGCAACGTGCGCGAGTTCTCCCGAAGAAGCACACTCCTCAGTCGGGTCTGACGCTGCGGTCATTGAGTCATCACCTGTCGCTTTGCATGCCGTGGGAGGTGGAGGCGCAGTGGTTCGAATTCGGCGCTAATTATTTCGATGTCCTGAATCTACTGCTCCTGCCGTGGCCTCTCGATGTTGACGCGAAGCACTTCCGCTGTTTGGAAGATGAAACGTCCGGGAATGATCCTCGAGAACACCGGACATTTGAATACAGTCGGCCGTCGGCCGACGCGTTGGCATTCAAAGCCGACCTCGAAGGGGCGATCGATCGCGCGAAGAAATGCGTTTCGAAGCTGCATGCGATCGTACTGCCGGAACTCGCTCTCACTCGCGCCGAGTGGGATATCGCCCAGGGTATTGCGATCAAGCGTGGGGTTCTTCTTATCTCGGGCATCCTCGACGATACTATGGCGGGATCTGACCTTCCGGTGAATTGCTGCCGGATTGAACTGACACCCTTGAGTCAACTGAGGACTGGCAGCGACTCGCTCGAGCCCGATCCTGACGCGCCGATGCCGCCTTCGTATCGGCAGGAGAAGCATCATCGCTGGTGTCTGGATCGCAGCCAGGTCCTCCAATACGATCTGGGCGGCCAACTGCCCAGCACCAAGCGCTGTTGGGAAAATTCTCACGTGGGCCAACGGGGTATATTCTTCGCGACATTGGGCGGATGGCTGACGTTTTCGGTTCTCATTTGCGAGGATCTCGCGCGCCAGGATCCGATTGCCGAAGTGATGCGATCGGTAGGGCCGAACCTCGTGGTGGCGCTGCTGATGGACGGCCCTCAGCTGGCTGCTCGCTGGCCGGCCAGATATGCTTCCGTACTGGCCGATGATCCCGGATCATCGGTGCTGACGCTGACGAGCCTTGGCATGTGCCTGCGCAGCCGACCGACACCCGCGCCGGCTGCTCCGGCCTCCAGGGTCGTGGCACTTTGGAAGGACAAGCTCTATGGCTCTCGGGAGATCTCGCTCGAAAAGGACAAAGTCGGCTGTGTGCTCAGCCTCTCCTGCGAAGCCCGCGAAGAATTCACCGCGGACGGCAGAAGCGACAGCGGGTGGACGCAAGTCCCAGTATTTTCAGGTGTTTTTCAAGTCTAGTATTGACCTTTCCGTCCTTGATTTCCAGGGCGAAAAGTGCAATATGACTAACCATGGGTAACGAGAAATTCGAGGATATTTCAGTCCTCAAAGCACTTGTCCAGTTGCGCGCGGGTGGGTTACTGCACCCCGACGATTCCAAGGTGCTTCTAGAGCGGCTCCAGACAGATTGGGGACGCAAGGCGGCAGCGGATTTGCTGTCCGATAACCATGAGGCTTTTGCGGAAGCGAGGAGCCTGCTCAGGCGGTTTTCGGTCGCAGCTTGAGCTGATTCGATCGTGCACGTTGTCACGGCGGAGCTGCAGCGCAACTAGGTTTATCACGTCGACGTCTCACTTCGGCCCGTCCACGCCAAACTTCACCAGCGCGGCTTCTTGGCTATCAGGGCCAATGAGATTCGCGAGCACATCAGCCAGTGGCCGGCGCGTGCCGTATTCGTCCTCCGCAACAAGCCGCTCCAACGTCTTTCTCGCGTTGCGACTCGGCAGTGACGTCATCGCTGCGGCGACGAGCTTCGCAGCGGTCTCCAATTCCGTCTGGATGGAGTAGTGGTCATCACTACATTGTTCCATCGCATCGCCGTCCCGCTCTATGAGCAGCACGAGAAGGTCAAATGCCGTTGCAGGGCTCACGGGCAATACCAACACCTCAATTGAATCCAAAATGTAACCGAGTCTTTTACCCACCTCCTCATTGGCTCGATGCCGAGAATGCGAGCGCCGCGAGCCTCGCAGCGCCTCGATGCGTTCCTTCAGGGATGCTGTTGTATCAGAGAGATTGTCGCCGACGATAAATGTCCGAACCTGCTCCCCGATCGGACCGATATCGAAGGCGAGTGAAGCAATGAATGTCGCTAGGGCTTCCGGTGTGCGCGACGCCAGCCGGGTAATTGCGGTTTCAAGGTCCTGCTTAGTCTCGATCCTCACACCAACCTCCGAAGCGGGGAGTTCTGATGCGAATCAGTGTGTCGCTGGCGATGGGTTGCCGCAACAGCGCTTGAACTTCTTTCCGCTGCCAGGGGCAGGGCTCGTTGTGACGGACCTTTGGTGCTGCCCGACGCGGCGACTCGGAGGGCCTCCCGGCGGACAATTTGTACAATCTTTTCAACCGGCTACCAAGCTTCGATTAGGTGACTTAACCGTAGTCCGACTGCGACAATTAGAGATATTTCAAATTACCTGTCTTTGCCGCTCTGGCGTTGACTCCAAGCCGCCGGCAGCGGCGGGTGACGGACGTTCAGGCACTTACACGTGGTTGGGATGCCGGCCGGGCGGTGCGGCGTGTGGTGGAGAACCACAGCGAGCGCCGCGGGCGCGTGTTCCAACGGCACGCGACTGGATCTGGTTAGATCGACTCGTCCCAGGAGCTGGTACCACCGAGCATCGCGCCGGGCATAGGCGGTTCACGGAAGTGCTCCCTGCGCTGTTCCTCCCAATTCAACGACGAGCAAATCCAGCCTCTCAACCTGCCGACTGACAGGCTCGGAGACATGCATCCGCAACGCCCTGAGGATGTCGCGATCCCGATCTGCATTCTGACCCTCCAGAGCAAGTTCCGCAGTCACACAACTAGAGTAGATGACACTCAATAGCCGTGAGACTTCGCGAAGTTGAGATATCAGTTGAGCGCTCGAGTGTCGAAGTCTCGGCGCTGTTGACCGGTGCCCGTGCGATCGGGCCAAAGATGATTCCTGAAGCCGTATTCGCAGACGGCTGCCGTCGTGGTGTCGATCAAGCGATCCAAGTCGAGAAGACTTCGCCTTGCGGCGAGTAGAATGTGCCCCAGCCATTGCGTGCCTCCTAGTGGGCTCGTAGTGGTTAGCCGTCGGTCAGGGGGCCTAATCCCTGATCGGCGGCGCCGATTGACTCAGTATTCAGCGCGCCTATGACGTTGCGCCTCACAGTTTACTCCAAATATCTGCAGATCAAACATAACTCGATGGTCAGTGTTTGAAATGCCTGCACTATTTTCATGTAACGAATGAAGGCAACTCGTGCCACCGCACCGTCTGAATCGACGTTGTTAGCCAACGTGGGGATCATCGTCCGGGTCACCAACGAGATTTGCACGCGGAGCCCTGCGGGCAGCCCATCGGATCCTTCTTCAAGTCTTTTGGCCGAAATAGTCACGCTATTCCCCGGAAACAGCCGACGACCCTTCCCCTGACGCGTATACGATCCGGCCGGCCGCGGCTCCTCATAGCCCGGCACACCGGCGAAGTACTCCCGGACTGTTCTTCCAACCACTACCAGTGCCGGGCGGTGAGATCGTGATGGCCAGCCCTCCCTTGAGCTGTCCACTCACTTGCGCCAGAATCCTCCACACTCGCAGTGTTCACATGGAACCGGACGCGCGATGGCGACGTACTTTCTCCGCGCCAGACATCTCTCGAGAGGCAAAGGCGCTCGTGCCACGAGGGCTGCCGCGTACCGCGCCGGTGAGCGTATTCTCGACGAGAGAACGAGCGAGGTTTACAACTACACGGATCGTAGCGACGTTGCCTACAAGGAAGTGATCCTGCCGGCAGACCTGGCCGGCCGGGCCGACATGGCGTGGACCCAGGATCGCTCCACGCTCTGGAATGCCATGGAGCACGCCGGACTCCGCCGCAATTCTCGCGTGGGCCGCGAATGGCTCGTGTTTCTCCCATCAGAGTTGACACCGGATCAACGCAGCCAGCTGGTCCGCAGGTTCTCTGCAGAGCTAGCCGACAAGTACCGTTGTGCAGTCGACGCCACGATCCATCAGCCGCGACCCACTGCCGACAAGCGTAATTTCCACGCGTAATCGCAAGCTTGCGATTAAGCGTGAAATGGAAAGGACTCAGTAATGGGAAAGACTGGTGCTAATTGGCCCAATTCTGCCACTTGACACATCCGTGCTTCGCATTATTGGCATGTGTGACCCTATCGCTTTTCTCCGGAGGGGATGCATATGTCCATTCAGACATCATCGGGCAACGCGCCCCGAATTGAAGAACTGAAAACCTACCTGACGACCGAAGGATATACCGCCGAGGTTAAGGAACGCCGCCTAGGAATCGCGCGTCATTTCTTCGCATATCTTGAGTGCAGAGATCTTCCCATTGAGTCTGTAAGCGCCGCAGACGAAGAGGAGTTTGTTAAATGGGATCTTAAGAACTTCCGTAACCGCCACGAGCGCGAACCCCGGGATTTTCACCAATGGCGCGGGCTTCACCGTGTAACTGTGCGTATCGTAATGAGACTGGCACAGCGAAAATGGCCAGTCGTATCTGGACCAACAACTAGTCTAGAAGTTTACCATCGGGCGCTGGTGCAGGGCTATGAAGCCTGGATGCGAGATCTGCGTGGGCTGTCCGTACAAACGCGATCCATGCGCACGACGCAAGCACTGCAGTTCCTAACCAGCCTCGCAGACCGTGGTAATCAAAAGGATATTAGGACGCTGACCGTTCACGACACAGACGGTTATCTTCAAAAGCAGTGTGCTGGTTTGAGTCGTCGATCTATCTATTCGTATGCCAGCTGCCTTCGGGTTTTTCTGCGCTATCTGCATAGCAGTGGACACACTTTCTCAGATCTGAGCGGCACCGTGCTTGGGCCCCGGCTATATGAGCACGAACACATACCATCGGCACTACGGCCCGAAGACATAAAAAGAGTATTGCAGGTAACTCGGCGGGATGATTCATTGTCTGGCCGGAGGGATTATGCGTTGATGATGTTGCTGGCGACCTATGGCCTACGTCGTTCGGAACTCCTGGCCCTGCGCCTGGAGGACATCAACTGGAGGAGCGAAGTCCTTCGGGTGCGGCACTCGAAAAACGGGGAGTATTCTGATCTACCCTTGTTGAAGGAACCAGGTGAAGCCGTGCTGCGGTACCTGCAAGCCCGAGTAAAGAACGCGCATCGAGAGATATTTCTGCGCATCCCTGCGCCGCACCGTCCTTTGAAAAGCCTTAACACCATGTTGGCAGATCGCCTGAAGGCCGCTGGAGTTGTCCCTCTTGGCAAGAAGGGTGCCCACGCGTTTCGCCACGCACGAGCAGTTAGTATGCTGCGCAGAACAGTTCCTCTAAAGACTATCGGGGATGTTCTGGGTCACAAATCTCCGCACTCGACCGCAGTCTATCTGAAGCTCGCTATGGAGGATCTGAGGTCCGTCGGCCTGGAACTTCCCGAGGGAGTATCGTCATGAAACACGCAATCCGCGTACACCCGAATACCATTGAGCGCTTTCTCGATTCTCAGTACTTTCGGTATGGGAAACCACCAAACGGGTATTCCTACACTCTGCGAGCCTTTCATTGCTTTGTCTGGAAACACTCTGCTGATGCAGTGCTGTCCGCATCGGTGGTGAAGCGGTGGCTCGAGGAGGCTCGTTTGAAATGGGATTTGCGTGGGGCATACCGTCGCGCTCGGCTGATCGAGCGATTCCTTGAGTGGTTACACGACTGTGAATTAATCTCCACGAATCCCTTTGACGAGCTCCATCGTCTGTATGGTCTACGTACGCGACCGATTGTGAGAGCAATGCTCGGCGACGACGCCGAATCGGCATTGCAAAAGCTGCGTCCTCTTCCACGGTTCGGTAGCTTTATGGGAAAACTGATGGAGGAGCATGTGGCCCAGATGCGCACGCTGGGTTATCGTTACAACGAAAATGAAGCCCTACTGTTGAGCTTTGATCGTTTCTTGCAGGCTCACACGGAACTGGCCGGATCGCCGCTGAAGAGTCTGGTCGAGGCCTGGAGTGAAAGTCGAACGGGTTTACTGCGCCGGTGCAAAGCGCAGAGCGTCGGTCGAATGATATCCAAGGCCATGCACAGACTCGATCCGAGTGTGCAGATCTTGTCGGTAGATAGTGGCTTGGAGCGGCGAGTTCGAAGGCAACTGAGGCGACCGTATCACTACACGGATGAGGAAATACAACGACTTTTGCATGCGGCGCTCTCGTTGCCGTCACCCAGAATGCCGCTCCGTCCGCTCATGGCTTACGCAATGCTCATACTTGCCTATTGCGCCGGATTGCGGGTGGGCGAGGTCGTGCGCCTCTCATTGGGTGATGTGAACCTGCGGGACGATACGATCGAAATCCGAGAGACCAAGTTTTTCAACATCGGCGACTACCCTTGTCCCCGGGTGTAATGGCAGTCCTTAAGCGTTATCTCGCTGCACGCAAGGGGGCGGGAGCGCCAATGATCTCGAGTAGCCCGCTGTTCTGGAACCAGAACCTCGGACGCCCGTACACGTGCAGTGGTGTCAGAACTATCTTGACGAACATAATGTGCCGCTCAGGGCTGAAGCAGACACGAGGCAGAACCTGCCCTCGCATCCATGATTTGAGGCACACGATGGTTGGCCACCGCATGCGCGATTGGTATAAACAGGGCATTAACCCCCAAGATAAGTTGCCTTACCTGGCGACTTACCTCGGACATAAGGATATCCACTCAACACTTGCCTATTTGAACACCACGCCGGAGGTACTTCAGCAAGCAAGTGAACGCTTTCGAAAGAGAGGGGCGCGTATATTGTCTCTCACAGGAGACCAGCCATGAAACCGAGTTCCCTTCCGTACCTGTTGCATGTGTTCTTTCACGACTGGGTTGGAAAACAGCGGAATCTGTCTCATCACACGGTGTTATCGTATCGCGATACTTGGAGATTGCTCCTGCGTTTCGTTTCTCAACGTAAGAAACGGGCGATCGACGCACTTTCATTGACCGATCTGGATGCCCGTGAAGTGCTCGCATTCTTACAGAGCCTTGAGGATCAACGTAAAGTCTCGGTGGGCACCCGCAACTGCCGTTTGGCCGCTATCCATAGCTTCTTCGCATTTGTTGCCTACCATGAACCCTCGACAGCAGCACAGTGCGCCGAGGTAGCACGCATCCCGGTAAAGAAGACGAGTCGGCCCGTCATGTGCTACCTGGAGGCCGGGGAGATCACAGCCATCCTCAAACTTCCCGACCGGTCGAGCATCTTAGGGCAGCGCGACTATACATTGCTCGCGTTCCTCTATAACACAGGAGCCAGAATCCAAGAAGCGTTGAATGTCTGTCCTAGAGCGGTCAGGTTCGAAACACCCGCCCAGGTTGAGTTGCTTGGGAAAGGCCGGAAAAGTCGCATTTGTCCGTTGTGGCCAGAAACGGTGGATCTGCTGAAAGCGTTGCTGAAGCGACAGCCGCGACCTGATGACGAACCGATCTTTCTCAATCGGCACGGCGCACCCCTCGGTGCAGCGGGAGTTCGAGGTAAGCTCCATCAATATGTACGGCTGGCCGCCAAGCAATTACCTTCGCTCGCGAGAAAACATGTGACTCCGCACACGTTCAGACACAGCGTAGGTGTCCAGATGGTCGCTTCGGGAATCGATGTGACTGTCATCCGAGATTTTCTTGGGCATGCTCGACTCGACACGACTAACCTCTACGCACGCGCCAATCTTGAAACAAAACGAAAGGCGCTTGAGAACATCGATCCATCGACAAGACCCGGTAGGCCGCCGCATTGGAAACGGAATCCGGACCTGATGTCTTGGCTCGACTCACTCTGATGAACTGTAACCATAATGATCAGTTGGCGCAGCCTGCTTCCGAGTAAAACAGGGGGCGGGCTGCATCCTTCGCATTACGCGGTTCTTCTCATTTCACGCCCACCTGCTGATGACTACCCGCGAGGTGAGTCCGGATGGAGTTGGCTCCCGGATAAGTCTCGAGTTGGGCGGAAGGGAACGGCATTTGCGAGGCCTCGGCCCTTCGAGAGACGAATACCTTGCGATCCGAGAGCGCTGGGCGCACGTGACTAACGACGCGCTGCGGGAGGCAGGTCTCGCTGTCCAGGTCGATCACCGGAGTCTCAAGCAACAAGGCATCGACCGTGAGCCCGTGCCAACGGTACCGGAGAAGGTGCTTTATGCGGAGCGCAAGCAAGGACGCAGTGCTGCCGGCGATGCGATTCGCGCGCGACATCGGGAGCGCGTCGAGGCGCGGTTGAAGGGTGGTGACGACCTTGCGCGCGTTCTCGAGAAGCAGAAGAGCGATCTCAGGGAACGCGCCTTAGGCGACTTCAAACAACGCGACGCAAAGCCGAAGCAGATCCGCTGGAGCTCGCTAACCAGGGATGAGCGGAACGAGCTGCGGCGCACCCAATACCAGGCTCGCCGAGCGATCGAAAGAGAGGATCCCGTACGCGAAGCACGCAGACGCGAGGCGGCCCGGCAGAGATACCTCGCGACGCGGGAACAGTATCGCGAGGCCGCCAGAGATCGGCAGAGGCAGTGGCGTAGAAATCACGCCGACGAAGTCAATCGCAAACAGCGCGAGTACCGCAGGACGCATGCGGAGGAGTTGAACCGCAAGCGCCGCGAGCATGCGGGCGACGCAACCCACAAGCAAAGCGAGTATCGGCCCGTACACACCGAGCAGAACGCGTCGAAGTCGACTTCACCCACGGCGGAAGACTCCGCCAGGGAGTGGAAGGAGTACCGCAAAAACCACGGCACAGGCCCGACCGCCGAAGAATCTGCGCGTAACTGGCGCGCCTTCCGTGAGAGTCAGCGACTGTCCGATTCTTCGCAACCAACGTCAGCACGCGATTCCAAGCAAGGAGAAAAGAGCCCTTCTCTCGAAGTCGATGAGGCTGGTCGGAAGTCCCGTCCCGGCCTCGACCACGATCTTGAATAAAAAGGAGCGCCAAATGTCAGGATCTTCGCAAGCTCTCACTCATGGAACCCTAGGTCTGGAGCTCGCCTATGCCCTCGTGTTGGCGGCAATGGTTGCAAGTCTGATCCACGCACGCGCGCCATGGCGCACGCTGCTCCAATCAGCCATCGTCGCCGTTCCGGTGACTCTGCTTGCAGGTCTCGCTGTGTCGCTGACGAGTGGCTTCCTGCAGCAGTTGGGTCTCGGAGCCGCAAGTGTGCTGCAGCTTCTGTTTGGCGTAGCCATGACCGCCGCGATAGGCTGCGTCGCTGGTCGTGTGATGGCTGCGCGTGGGTCACGGCCGGATCACTTGCATCGGCGCGGAGCGATCGTGTCCAAAGCGCGGCCGACTTCCGCCCCGGTTGGTATCACACTGGCCGGCAATCCGGTCGCGCCGGAAGACGAGACCAAACACATCAAGATCATCGGCACGACCGGCGCGGGCAAGAGCACTGCGATTCGGGAAATTCTGGCCGCCGCACTGGCACGAGGAGACCGCGCGATCATTGCCGATCCAGACGGCGGGTATCTGAGCCGCTTCCACGATCCGGTCCGCGATGTGATCCTCCACCCCTTTGATGGCGACGCGAGGAAGTGGGATCTGTTCGGCGAGATCACGAACGACTACGACGTCGAGCAACTCGCCCGTTCCCTGATTCCGGATAGCGGTGGACCGGATCGAATCTGGAGCGAATACGCGCGCACATTCTTTAGCGCTCTCATACATCAGTCGATCACCGCCGACGCTCGAGATGATGCCGAGCTCTACCGGCTGCTGACCAGTGCGCCCGACACGGAGCTCAGGAAGTTACTGGCGGGCACGCCGGCCGGACCCTTCGTGCAGGAGGGCAATGAAAAGATGTTCAGCTCGATACGTTCGGTTGCCAGCTCGGCTCTTCGCGCGCTCCAGTTCACGACACGGCAAAAGGCAGCACCCTTGTCCGTTCGGCAATGGGTCAGGCAGGGCGCGGCACGACAGGCCGGCGGCCGTGGCGGAGTGCTGTTCATCCCCTATAAGACTGGCGAGATCGCCGCTCTGGGCTCGGTGATCTCCTCATGGATGCGGCTCGGTATCTTCCAGGCTATGGACGTGGATGAAGGCGATCAGCACCTTTGGTTCGTCGTCGACGAGCTGGATGCGCTCGGCGAAATCGATGGGCTCAAGGATGCACTGGCGCGGCTGCGCAAGTTCGGGGGCCGGTGCATCCTCGGCTTCCAGTCGATCGCTCAAGTCTCGGGAACCTACAGCAGGGGTGCCGCCGAAACAATCGTCGAAAACTGCGGCAATACCCTCATCCTGAAGTGCTCGGCAAGCGAGCGCGGCGGCACCTCGGAGTTTGCATCGAAGCTCATTGGCCAGCGCGAAGTCATACACACGACCAGGTCCAAGACCCACAGCCCAAGGAACTGGTTCGCGTCCACAACGACGAGTGAGCAACTAAAAATCGAGCCCACCGTCATGGCATCCGAGATAGAGCGTCTGCCCGATCTCGCCGGCTACCTCAAGCTCGCCTCGATCCCCGATTGGTTGGCGGTGAAACTGACGCACATCAGCCGACCAGTGAAGCCCTGGCCAAGACGTCCGGCCAGCGTCGAGACCCCACCGACGCCTGAGCCATCTGCGTCACCACCGCCACCCCCATCCCCACCGACCCCGCCTTCCCCAGGGAACTCGCCGGCTGCTGCGCCGGCTTCCGAGGTCCCGAGTCGCCGACGGAAACCTCAAGCAGCTGCCCCCAAACCGAAACGCACACGCCGGCAGAGAGCCACCACCGCTCAGTCCCATCCTGCGCCACAGGGCGTCAAAAGTGAGTCCACTGCGTCGCCTGCGATCACGACTTCCACGGAAGGTACCGGCGCTGTCCAGAACCTGAGCGGCGGCACACAATTGCAGGACTGATACTAGGGAAGCACCGTGCAACGAACTTATCTCTACGTCCCGCCCGAAGAAAGGCTGGAGGTGCAAGCGCTGGGCGCTCACTGGGACGGAGACTCCAAGCGCTGGTATATCGACCTCGACCAAACTGCGACGAACTTCGCGAGATGGTTGCCGAGCGCCAAAGAGGTCGACGTGCGCGACGACGAGATATTCACGATCGTCTCGAGTCACGCTTACGTGGCTTCGGCCACGACCCCCTGCCAGCGATGCGCTTCCAACATCGAAGTTATCTGCATCCACTGCGAGAGTGGCACTGCCTCAGGCGAGCCGCTGACACGATTCACCGTCTCGCATATCTGGGCGATAGACGAGGAGCTGACACAGCAGCTTCGCCCTTGGCCCAACTTCCGTAAAACCGGCGAGCCAGAGGATGAAGCGTTCGCCAACTACTGTCCCCACTGCGGCGCGCCGCAGGATGACCTCTATCTCCATACAGAGCCCGACGACTTCTTTTTCGATATCCCGAACTCGCCGCCCGGCTCGATCAGACTCACCCCGCTTCTCGGAACCGTCCGGATTAGCGGTGAGGAGCATTTTCAAGTGGATTGAGGCTGCCTCCCCTCGATACCGCGCGGTGCGAGGCGAATAGTTCGTTGCAACTAGCTAACTTGCACGCGCATCGCGTGGTGAATTCGGCGGGCGCGGGCGCAATACTGCGATTTAATAACCTATGGCTCTGGCGACCATGTTCGCTGTCGAGACTTGAGTAGGACCAGTTCCAGGTGCCACTCCAGGTATCGACGTTGTCCCTCCGAGAAGGGTCCGACATTGATGGTTTTATCCGCGGACACTCCCATTCGGGCTAGCGATGGTTTGTCGGCGACCGGAGAAATCACAAGCTTGCCTGTTGGGTCGAATCCGATAAAGCCGCGGTCAAAGAGGTGATCAACCGACGGAGTCAACAAGAGTCCATTCTCTCCGTCGAGGCGTTCCTGATTAGAGCTGTCTCGCCAAGGTTTACAGTGGCTCGCCCGCAAAAGTTCGGGGTTACTTACGCCGGTAACCCGACATCCTGTTTCAATCGCTGAAACACGTTGGCGAAATAAACCTTGACCGCGCCTGGCCTGTATGACGGCTTCGCGTTCCGTTGCTGGTAGGGTTACATCTTGCTCGATCGACCTGTGGACACGGTCTTCCCAAATCGATATTTGACGATCTGCAACGCCCTCGGCCGAATATGCTTGGATCAGTCCAACTGCCGTGTTCAAGGACTCTTGTACTTCCCCTCCGATCAGAGCCCGAAGTTCTTGGAACAACTGAGTGGACAATCCGACGAGATAAATGGATTGGCTTCCCCGCCCGTCAATCAGCAAAGGGGAATATTTGCTCGGCAGCAGTGGGCGCAGACGATCAATTTGATCAGCAGGCCTAATTCGGTTCTCTAGCTCGGAGAATTTGACATCCACTCTCCAGCCGAGACCGGCCCATTTACCTCCAGCAGACCCGAATTCTGTCGGCTTCGGGAATTCATAACAGTGGGACAGGGCTACACCCAGCGCAACAATTCGAGTATCAACAAATGAAAGAATTAGGTCCCCGGGAGAGACCTCGCGCATCGACTCGTAGTACGGGTTGACGTCGCCATTGGACTTGCGCTTAGGCGACCAAAGGTAACCGCCTGCGAATTCATGTCGGTAAGTCTGATTTTGGTTGACCCACCAATATTGCATTTGACGACTATAGTCGATGAGAGAGCGTTATTGTACTCCTTCGCGCGTGCCGCTACGCAAGCGTGAGAGTATTCTTATAGTGCATACCAGAATAACAGCTTGATCGGGAAGTCGGGACGTGATGCGACGGGGAGTGGCATTGTCCTGTGATCTTCCGAACGCTGCTTCTTGTAAGACAGAGATCTGAATCATTAGTTCCGATACTCGATCGTTTACCCCGTTTCAGGCCTTGCGGAGCTCATCGGCTTCGTCGGTATCGAGATACTTTAATGGCGATGACTTCGATGTTGTTCGCTCCACCGTATAGTCCTACGATGCCCTGGCAGCACTACCTACCCAGATTGCGTATGCGGGTACCCAGGTTGGGTACATAGGCGAGTTCCAGGGAAATTGGTCGTTGTGGAGAGGGCGGGGCGGTAGTCAGGGGCGGAATCGAGGTTCCGCCGTAAGCCGTTGATAGGTCGATCAGTTTCGCTGTCGACCTAACCTAGATACCCCGCAACTCTACCCCTGTCGATTTCTCGGCTGTCCAAGGCGGCGCCCGCCCGTGCGGAAACACAAGCGAGCGCCTACCACAACCGACCTGGTTGGAGGCCGATCATAGGTCCTACTACTCGCCTGCGAAATTCTACTCGCGCCGTGAACGCGCGAAACAACAAACCTTCTCCTGAGTCCCGACGCAAGCCGGCGGCTCGCAATCCCTACACGGCTGGTCTTGGTCACGGAGCCGCCCCGGTCCTGCGCCGTTCTGTCGGATATCTACCTGCGCCTTACCGTCACTTTGGCGGCTGTAGCCGTTTGCAGCGCGGCTCTTCGAGCGCAGAACGCCGATTCCGACGAAGACGTAGCGCTCGTTCTCCAACGCTACGTCGGTGATGAACTTGATCGGCAGATCGAGCGAATCGGCGGCCTGCTCGCCGGCGGGGGTGCGCCATGAGCGACGCCACGAGGTTTCCTCTGGTTCCGGGTAGCGCCCGATTGCTCGATCCTCGAAAAGCACCCGCCGCGCGCGGAGTTGCCGCTATGAGCACGTTTAACCCACGACAGGTTGCCGCCCCATCAGATTACGCCGGCGAGATTTCGAACGTGTTTTCTTCAATGGACGAAAATGGGGTTGGAATAGAAGTTTGAATTGGGATGGCGGGATAGCGAAGTGTCCGCGTTATGCAGCAGAGTGGGTATTGTCGCTGTGAACGCTGGCCATTCCAACCGCCGCCTCCCGTCCATCACGGCACGCCCCACGCCAGCCGACAAGCAACGCTTCGCTGAGCTAGCCGCCGCGCGTGGCCTTTCAGAATCGGCGCTTGCCCTGATCGCCATTCGAACGCTTTTGGAATCGAACACGGTGGCGTCGACAGCAGCGACACAGTTGGCGGCGACTCGGGAGCCGGCCACTGATCGAATCACCATTCGGCCGCGACCCCGTGACCGGCAAAATGTTAGCGATCGAGCGGCGCGGCGAGGTATGAAGACGTCGACCTATCTGGCGGCCCTGGTCCGAGCGCACATCGCCGCGAACCCGCCTGTCCCCACCGCAGAACTCTCCAAGCTCAGAACGATGATTGCCGTCCTGGCGACGCTCAGTAGTGTTCTTGCAGAGCTTGACCGGAGAGTCAGAGAAACCGGCGAAGGCGCTCGGGAGCTTGAGGCGAATCTCTGCAAGACCCGTGTCGCCGTCAGGGCCTTGGAACTCGTGACGTCGGATTTTACCCGCGCTGCGCTCGTAAGCTGGGGAGACGCTCTATGACTAAGAGAGTGATTTGTCTATCGCGAGACGGTAGTGCCACGCTCGACATCCACAGCCTCGGACGCGTTGCGTACCTAGGTGGCCGATTCAGTCCCGCGCAAGTCGCACAGATTGCGCGCACCATTCGGCGCGTGCCCGTGGTTCTTTTGAAGGTCACCGGCGGCGGAACGAAGGTCGGTGCCGTCAGAGCCCACTTCGACTACATCAGCCGGAAGGGCCGGCTCGAAATCGAGACCTACATCGGAGACCGTATCGCCAAGAGTCAGCAGAAAGCGTTCTTGGCGACTTGGCATCTCGAGTTGTCGCCGGGTCAGTACCGAAAAGCGCGAATCGGACAACCGGCTCCTCGCGCCACGAGACTGGTCAAAAACATCGTTCTGTCGATGCCGTCCCCGACGCCACCCGAGAAAGTATTCGCAGCGGCTAGAGCGTTCGCTCGGGAGAAATTCGCCGGCCAGCATCGGTACGCCATGGTGCTGCACACCGACCAGCAACATCCGCACGTTCACTTGATCGTCAAGGCCGAGGGCAACCACGGCCGCAAGCTCCATATTGAAAAGCCGATGCCGCGCGCATGGCGCGAAGATTTCGCCAGACTGTTGCGCGAGCAAAGCATCGCAGCCAATGCGACGCCGCGCTTCGCGCGCGGCCGGAACAAGCGCAAGGCGAAGTGGGGTGGGTTCCGGGCAAAGCGGCATTGCGCCTCTACCGCGGTCCTTGAACGCGTCAAAGATATTGCTCACGAGCTGGCGCAAACCGGGACGATCCGCGATCCAGCGGGCGCCAAGTTGATTCGGACGCGGAAGGCCGCCATCGCGAGCCGGATGAAGACCGCAGACGTGCTGGACGCGCAAGGTGAAGTCGTCCTCGCCGGAGACGTTCGTTACTTCGCGAGTCGCTTACCGCCGGTGCTGACGGACAAGGAACAACTGGCAATCGAATTCCTTCGCCATCGCGAGAGTCGAAGGTCGGCACAACGTGCCGCGGAGGAACCGACCCGCGCACGGGGTGAGGAATTCACTCGATAGCGGGCGGATTACCGCCGCACGATCGCCCGTTCACCAGGGTGGACAGTCAGCTCATTTGGTCAGCAGACTGCTGACCAAAGTTGGGCGATCGCAAAACGCATGTTAAACCTTAGTCATGAAGTTATCTGAGGCCCTTGCTATTCACCGGGTCGCACTGCGAAGGATTTTGAATCGCCATGGTTTCGCGCATCCGCGTGTGTTCCGATCGGTCCTGACCGACACCGACACCGATGAAAGCGACCTTGATGTCCTCGTTGAGCCGTGGAAGGCACGACGCTGTTCACCTTGGCACACGCGGAACACGAAGCGCGGCAACCGACGGGCGTGCGCGTATCGGTGATGACAGCGGGATTTTTGTCGCCGAGATTCCGAGATAAGGTACTTCAGCAAGCCGAGCCGCTGTGACCCATGCTGTTCCGGCACTGCAGTGCGGGCCGCCTGGACCGTGTGTGAGTATCCGCGATAAGCGCGGATTCACCGACATGATCCTCGCAGAATGATTGCGTCAATCTGAGGTCCGACGGAAGATCTCTCCGCGACGCGTCTTGATTCGGTTCGAACTGGAGATTGACACCGACTTGCGTCCGTTGACTTGGACGCCCGATGTACTGTTCACGACGGTGTACGACCGTATCAATCGGGCAGCATGCTGCTGTCCAAAGACGTCCCACCACAAGACCGCGACGTGCCTGCATGCCGACAACCGTCCACGGCGGCTATGACACCAGCGCAGATAGACTGATGCGGTTGATTCCGTGGCAGGGCGTCGGTAAGGTCGCCGTATCACACGGGCCTCGTAGCGGCTGATTTCCCGAAATCACGAAAAGCTAGTCAATGCGATCGTGTATTTCGCCTCAAATACACGACACTGCGGCAAAGTAAAGCTGTGCAAACTGTTGTACTTGCTCGATTTCACCCATTTTCGAGAGACTGGTCGAAGCGTCACCGCCCTTGACTACCAGGCATGGAAAATAGGTCCTGTTCCCCTGGATCTGATGCAGGAATGGGATGAGCTCGAATCCGGCATGGCCGATGCAATCGAAATCGTCCCCGAAAACGTGATCGACTTCATACGAGAGCTCGTTGCCCCCAAGGTCGCGTTCAATGATTCATCTTTCACACGTCGCGAGCTTCGGCTGATGCACGACCTCAGTGTTACCCTCGCAGATGAATTGACGAATCCGCTGATTGGATTTACGCGCGAAGAACGAGGACCTTGGGATAAGATTTGGGACGGCGGCAGGGGAAACCGTGAGCGTATTCCATACGCGCCGGCGGTGCTGGATTCTGACCGGAACCGCGATGCGATACTCGGGGTCGGCACGCGAGTGCAAAGGCATCGCGGCCGCCGCGGCGGCTCAGCGACCTAATTTAGGGACGCCACCAAAGACATCGACCTCGTATTGCGACTCCCCGATGCCAATCTCTCGCAGCGACGATGCTTCATGAATGGCAATAGTATAATGTCTTGGAATATTAGCGCTTTCATAAGGTAGGCAGCTCCAGCGAACCGACTCACGAGCATGCGCCATTGCCCCCACTCGAGTTCCGGGCCGACGGTGACTGCCTCTTGCCGTTGCCCTTAGATACTTTTCTATATCTTGTAGGAGTTTTGAGGATAACAGTATGACTACGAGTGTCCTTTCTGCGCACCGTACGCCGTTCGGCGACAGCTTCCGTACCCGGGACCCGACCCGCATTACCAATGCATAGTTCCGCGCATCCTAGAGCGTCGCTGGTGATTGTGTGACCAACCGGCCGAAAAGCGCGTGTCATCAGCCAGATCACAAGTTGCGATGGCGATTCCGCTCAACATCAACTTCAATAACCCTCGGCGAAAAGTGACTCTTCCCTCGCGCGCCGGTGAGCGAAGCAAGCAGCGAGCTGCCCGATGGAATCCGGGACGGTTCAGTTGCGAGGAAGCCTCGGAACTGGGTGCGGCAGCACGCCGAGCGCTATGATTCATCCTGATCGCGTTGAGGATTATCTAACAGAAGTGCCATCATGGAATCCGTCAGAGCTGAGTCCGGCGCTGAACCCGGAAACTATTTCCGCAATTACCTCGCGGGGCATTCTGCATGTTCGACCGGGGCGGCCGGCGTGCGAGGAGTCGGTAACTGCGCATCGCCGACGGCATCATGGTCGGTGACAGGCTGGTTCGCGACGTCTACCTGGGTAATTGTTGCGCACGGCAGGCGCTTGGTTGATGGGGGAGTCCGCCCCTAACGGCGCGATAGCCATGATCTCTCCCGGCACGGCTCATTGTGGTGCGAGCAGTACGCTAAGTCATTGAATGACTGTAGATCCCAACCTGTGCACTGTGGATCGCTCGCTACTGCGTGTCTTGCTTCTCGGGTCTTGTTTGGTACAGGATCTCTATCCCTATGAGCGGTTTTCACAGGAATCGCGCCCGCGGGCGGCGAGGGCGCTGAGGCGGACAGTATTTCCAGGATAAGCGACAGCACGTCACGTAATGAATCTGTACGGCAAAAAAGCTGGCGGTAAGACGTATTTCGGGAGAGATCAAGTTGAATCCCTTACGCAACCTGTTCGAGAACGGATTCTGTCTTCCGCTGAGATTGTCAGGCAGCAGGGGATGTCTTCGTTCAACGTTGTCAGACTAGACGATTCGGCGTCGGACCTGGCATTTCTCGATTACCCCGAGCTTGGAAAAGAGCCGTTTCCTGCCTTGAAGCACAGTTGGCGTCTCGATCAAGCAACCTCTCGCATATCCTATCGCGACTACAAAGAGTCGTTGAACCCGCCCATCCTCCATAGAACCGAGCTTCTACTTAAGGACGGCGATCCAATCAAAGACGCCTGCATCGCGCTGACGAGGCAATGCGAGCAAGCGGGGCTGTTTGATAACCCAGTTGTCATCGGTTTTCAGCGGCAGTGGCTCGATCTGATTCGAGCGCGAGGCTTTGAGCTCCAGGGATTTGAATTGCGACCCTTGGGCAACGCTGTGCCGCTTCTCGACGATGTCGAAGACGATGCCATCGAATCAACGGCTATTGCGATCCGTCGCCATCTCACCGCCCTGTCTCGCTCCACACTATCCGCCCCAGTGCAGAGTCTAATTCGCAACGGATTGCTGACTACGGAGAAGTCGCTTTTTGACTATGGCTGCGGAAAGGGGGACGACGTGGCAACTCTCATTGGATCCGGATTCAGTGCGTCCGGGTGGGATCCTTATTACCGACCCGAAGCGAGCCGACAGCCCGCCGATGTGGTCAATCTCGGCTTTGTCATCAATGTGATTGAAGACATCGAGGAGAGAGTAGTTGCCCTCCAGTCAGCGTACGAACTGACTTGCGGCGTGCTGGCTGTGGCCGCGATGCTCCGCAACGATCAATTGGCGGTCGGGCAGAGATTTAGAGACGGGGTTCGCACTGGGCGCCACACGTTCCAAAAATACTTCACCCAAACGGAACTACAGCAATTCATCGAAGGAGTCTTAGACGAAGACGCGTACCCGGCGGGACCTGGGATATTTTATGTCTTTCGAGACCGAGACGCCGAGCAGTCCTATTTGCTGACCCGCACATCGGATCGCTCACGCGTTGCGCGAGCACGGTTGGCCACCATCAATTTTGTCCGGTCCTCTCGCCGAGAGTTGACGCAAAAAAAACCCTCGACGGAAACGCAAACGCCGGAAATGCTGTCGTTTTTCGACAAATTGTGGTCAGCGTGTCTAGAACTAGGGCGGGTCCCGGAACCGGAGGAACTTCCTAACTCAACCGAGGCGATCAGGCTATTCGGGACCGTCAAGCGCGCGGTAAGGGCAATGCGCGATCGCACGGACTCCTTGATCCTTGAGCGCGCGGCGAATGATCGGCGGGACGATATTCTCGTGATGCTGGCCCTTCACTTCTTCGAGCGGCGTCGTAAATTTTCAAACCTGGAACTGCGCCTGCAACGAGACATCAAGGTCTTCTTTGGGTCGTATCAAATGGCGGAGGCACTCGCCCAGAAACTGCTATTTTCGGTCGGGGATGTCGAAGCGATTCAAACATCTTGCGAAAAAGCAGCGGCATTAGGCCTTGGGTGGCTCGATGAGGATCATTCCCTGCAGCTACATACTTCGCTAGTCGAGCGGCTGCCCGCAATCCTACGCGTGTACGTAGGCTGCGCCGCGACCTTGGCGGGAGACTTGAAAACCTACGATCTAGTAAAGGTACACATAAAATCAGGGAAGGTGACACTGATGTCATTCGACGATTTCGCTGGAAAGCCGCTTCCCGCCATTACATTGCGAATTAAAGTGCGTCTGCGAGATCAAGCGTTTGACGTGTTTACCTATGGCGATTCCTTCGAACCCACCGTGCTCTACAAGAAAGCAAGGTACATCAACGAGGAGTTCCCACGTTACGCTGAGCAACTTCGTTTCGATGAGGCTCTGGAGAGGTTGGGCTTAGTCGATTCGTCGAACCACGGTCTCCCGGAAAGCGAGTTTTATCGAATCCTTCGCGAGGCACGGTACGAGATTGCGGGATTCGAGATCGTGCGTTCGCAGGAGGTCCCGAACCTCGACCAGAAATGTGGCTCGAATTTCAAGTATCGGGACCTGATCGAATGTGGGGAGACCTGGGAACGTACGACACCTGAAAACGTCCCTCGATCGCCAGATACCTACACCGCGCTCTGTGATCTGGCGCGAGTCATTCTGGATCCGGTGATCGAGTATTTTGGGGCAATAAAATTAACCTACGCGTTCGCGGGTCGCCAGCTGACCAATGAAATTCGAGCTGGCATAGATCCCAAACTCGATCAACATGCATCGTGTGAACTGAATGCGCGAGGCAATCTAGTGTGCATGCGAAAGGGGGCGGCTGTGGACTTCATCGTCGAAGACGAAGATATGGCGGAGGTCGTTGATTGGATTGCTGCCAATTTACCCTTCGACCGCATTTACTTTTATGGCAATAGTCGACCTGTCCATGTCAGTTACGGTCCAGACGACTCAAGCCAGATCGTCGATATACTGACCGCCGAGAACGGTCGCCGTATTCCGAAGGTCCGGCGACTGCAAGGCCGTAAGGCGTAAGCTTTGGGATTAGCATGAGAGGCCGGGTAGCCTCGGGTTCGCTCAAGCGCCAGGTAGGTCGCGGCAGTTATGCCGCAACTCGGTGAACGGCTGCGGCGATCAGCTCCGCGGCGCGCACCGCCTCCCCGATCGCAGAATACCGGCTGAATCCAAGGCGAATGACCTGAGCGCCTTCTTCACCGCTCAAGCCAATCGCCCGATACACATGCGAGGTCCGAATTTCACCCGATGTACATGCCGAACCAGTGGCAGCGTAAAGCTCGCGACTGAGGGAAAGCAAGAGCCTATCGGCGTCGGCGCCCGGCAGACGCAGGCTTATCAGGCCGGGAAGTCGGTGGTGCGGGTCGCCAAGCCACTCGTGGTCGATGCCGAGTTCTATCAGCCGACCGACACACGCGGCAGTGCAATGATTCAGGTGCTGCGAGTTGGCGGCCAAGCGCTCGCGCGCTAACTTGCTTGCCATGCCGAACCCGACAACAAGGAACACGGGAATGGTCCCCGGTCGTATGGCGTCCTGTTGCCCTCCCCCAAACATCAGAGGGCGAAGTCGTCCTCGCAGGTCAGGAGCGATATAGACGGCACCGATACCCGCAGGCCCGTACATTTTGTGTGATGACATCCCGAGAAAATCTACACCCAGCGACTCTACATCGATTGGCAGCTTGCCACATGTCTGTGCTGCATCCACATGCAGCATTGCCCCAGTTCCGTTCAACAAAGCAGCAATTTCTTGAAGCGGTTGAACGGTGCCGATCTCATTATTCGCGTGCATCACGGCGATAACCGTGGTGCCATCGAAAGGTGGTCCCTTGAGAGCTTCCGACACACATTGCGGGTTCAAACGGCCAGTGGACTCGACATTAAGTACCCTGACATCCACACCAGAGCTCGCTAGCGCGGTTCCAATTGCAAGTACACTCTTGTGCTCGATCGAGCTCATCAGAAGCCGCCGAGCGCTGCTCCCTTGGCCCAACAACCCCTGCAAGATCAAATTATTGGATTCAGTTGCGCCGGACGTGAAATAGATATCTTCCGCATCAGCCCCGATCAGCGACGCGACTGCGACTCGGGCGTTTTCAACCGCCACGGCCGCTCGCCGCCCGGCGGCATGTTCCGCATGCGGATTCGCGTGCCAGTCCCGTAGCCACGGCAGCATTGCTTCGACTACTGCAGGATCCGGCGTCGTTGTCCCGTTGTTATCAAGGTATAGCGCCATGTCACGTTTCAGACGCTTGCGTCTCCTCATTGCTCTGGGATGCAATAATGACGAGCGAGCCCTTGAGCGATTCGGCGACGTCAGAGAGGGACTGCCTTTTGTGGCGAAGTTTGCTTAAGAACTCCTCATACTGTTGTACTACTTCGGCCAGAAGCTCAAGTCGCTCCTTTGTCGTGACGTCCTTCTCGGGACGCGAATTGCTCAGACAAAAGGCCTCCACCGCGCGCCGAAATGCCGCCCGCATCACTTGGGGCCGCGCCTCGGCGAGATCTGCTTCCACAAACTTCTGCAGCTTCTCCTCGGTTGGACTCCACGCTTCCAATAACAGATATCGGTACTTCGGCCACTCATCGGGCTGCATTTCGCCCGCAATGACCAGGCGCCCAAAGGTCCTATTGGTAGGTACGATGGTCACAGCCCCGTCCGTTTCTACCAGATTGCCCTTGAACGTCGCCACAAGATTAGCCAAGGACGTGAACGTCGTTGGCTTAAATAGCCTATGCAGCGACGTCAGGTACTCGGTGACTATTCCCGGCGTCACATGAGCAACGCCCTGTCCGTCGGCAACCGGCTGAGTGGCTTCGACGGCTTCGACCAGTGTGAGAAACACTGCCGCTTCAAAAGCGATCGACGTGAAGGTTTCCCGATACAAAGTATCGAGAAACTCCTGGACCGGCTCCGTGACGATCCCATCCGCAAGCACGCTGCGCGACTTCGCGCCATGCAGTTCCTCGAGAAACATCCGCGACCGCTCACTACGGAGGCGCGTCACTTCTTCGGCATACTCACTGATCTGAGCATCGACTTCATTCTTGATCTCTTTCAGTTCGGGCGTCTGCCATGTCGGATCGTCACCAATCTTGACGTCAAGGCGCTTGCGAAATTCGCCAAAGGTACGCGAGCTCGCCTGACCGTCGAAAAGCAGGCTGCGTAACTTCGTTCGGTTGTGCGCCTTCAATTGCTCATGGATGCGCAATGTCGCCTTACAATGAGCGGCGAAAGGGTGGAACTCTCCCAGCATTTGCTCAAGCACGGCCCCATACTGTTTGCACCAGTGTTTATCGAAGGTCGTCGCCACCTTGTCGCTATAGTTATTCCGAGTATTTTGTGCGCGCTCTTGCTGCGTGAACGCATCCAACAGGCCCATGCGCGTGTAGATCTCATTGAGGTTGCGCGAGCGTGCTAAGCGCCCTTTGCGTGCACCGATACCCTTAACACGGTCGCTGGTAAACAACACGTGTTCGACAATATAATAGAGGTGCGACACCCCTGACAGAGCCACTTCACTTGATATGACGGAGCGATCCTGGGCCTGGTCTAGTTCGATGTTCCAGATCCTTAATGGTGTCGGCGATTTGATGTCAAGCGTCTTGACCTTGGCGAGTGTCGCCCGGAGGCAGTGGGAAACCATATCCTGATCGTCGAGCAGCTTATTGCGGGACTCGCTGACTTTTTTCGCATTCTTGTTCAGATCGAGAAACACGCGGCGCGCGGCACGTATGACATCCATGTTGCCTTGATATGCTTCGTCGAGTTGCGGAAAGGTACAAATGATCATCGGCATTTGTAGTTCCGCGAGATTATATCCACGGATGTCCGAATCGGACCACACGCGGTAATACTGTTGGTAGATTGTGCGGCGCGCGTCCGACCACTGTTGAGTGAGATTCCGATACAACGCGAGGAGGGCCATCGCGCGATGTTGGCCGTCCACGATGGCGAGGGCGCAGTTCGTGCGCGCGATGCGCAATAAAGCGTTGTTGCTATCCAGCGTTCCGTCGGGACGAACCACCTGTCGAAATTGAAATTGCTCTCGCCCAGGACCTCCTGCGGTCACCAAGTCCCATTTGTGATTCTGATGACCAGGGATGTCCTCCTGCGAGCGCGTGATGGCGGCATAGCGCTCAGCCGGCCGATTGCTAACTTCTTTCAGTGGTAGGACTACCACAACGATCGGGGGGAATAGCTTCACCATGCCTGTATTTGTGTGCTCGAGTAGATAGGGAATGAGATCGAGCGACACCCGCGAGTCGTCGATGTCTCGCTGCATAATCTCATCGAAGCCCAGTTGCTCGAGGTCGAATACTTCTCGAACAGGGGCGAGCATGTCGAGGAGTTGCTGCTGCGGACCGGCGCCTGAAAGCGAAACGTGCGTGAGCATATAGCGCACTTCGATGGCCTTGCTGTCTTCGCCTTTTCTCGAAACCTTGAAAGAGCCGGCGGTTCCGGGAATATCGACATTCAGGGCGGACGGAGTTTGTAGAATAAGCGACGACATCAATTTCTCCCGAAAATCGGAAAGTTGATCCGATTTAGAATATTCTCCACGTCTACTTGCTCAGTCGCGTCGATATCGGACAGCGTCATGTAGGCGACAAACATCTGATTCGGTATGAAACCGCGGGCAACCACTTGACGCGCAAATCCGGCCATTCCGTCGTCGCTATTGCTAGCGGAGGGGTTTTCGATGAGCTGCCGAATCAAATTCTTATGCTGCATCAGGCGAGATCGAAGATTGGCGGCCATGCCAATATAGAGTGGGGCAGTGAAATAAGGCGCTGCCTGGCCGAGCAAGCTGGCGGTGCGTCGCAGGCGCCGCGGATCGTCCACCAGTCGGCGAACTAGTCCTTCGGACTCCTTCGGTTCGTGCTCTAAAGATCCGGAATAGCGTGGTTTTAGTGGTCCGGTCAGTCGTACTTCATAGGGTGATTCGCGAAAGGGATGAAAGAAATGCCGCTGAAGCATCCGCACGACAATGGGCTCAGGCTGTTCGCCCGCCGTTTTGGCGGCGTTGATCGCAGTCTCAAATTCGGCAAGGTCGGCCTCCCCGAGAAACAGGCGGACGTACCACGCGTACACTCCGGCTGTTTCCGGCGCGTCTTGTAGCTGAGGCCATCCTAAGTTGATGACCGGTGCGGTCATTTGTGACACACCAGACAGGACTTACCGGAGGCGAAGTCATCCTCCATTGCCAAACCCGGCATCGCCTGTTCCCCGGAAGGTCGAAGGGGATTGACCCGTCGTCGCGACGTTAATCGCACCATGCGCTTCGCATGATCGGCTTCGATGGTAGCGACCCGTTCAGGCTTTTCGAGTTCCGATAAGGATTCGTTTTGGCTCCAGGTAAACGGGGATCCATGCTCCAGCGCAGTCTTTTCGTAGCGCTTCGCTTCCTCAAAGGATTCCGGATGCTCTTTCTTGAGACGCACCCATTCAATTTTTTGCTGAAAAAAGCAAAATGTACAGCCGCTGCGAGAGCGCCAATTGTAGTAGCGTGGCAGGCCGACACCGGCGCCGTTGAGCAATTCCAACACGCCCTGATGATCCACACCCGCTTCCCGAAACGGTAAATGTACCATCAGATTCGGGTGCTCCGACTCGTAGCCGTCACGGTGGCTTTCGTCGGCGCGGATGGCGACGTAACTGTGCACGCGATCGCCGGCCTCAAGCCACGGCTTGATCCAATTCTTGAACGGCAATAACTTGAGCTGCCGTGTGCACCAACGGGTACGGGGAGAGGGTAAGAAATGGCCGTATTCACGCAACCAAAAATCAAAGTCGCGATCCGGATTCAGCCTGAGAATCGGCTTTCCGAGAAACCCTTCCAGTTTTCCAAGAAACTCGTACACCTCCGGCAGCTCTTTGCCTGTGTCAGTGAAGAAATACTGTATCGGGGTGCCAGGATGTCGCAGGCGCATGTACACCGCCAACGCGGCACTGTCCTTACCGCCGGACAAACCTAAGACATGACGATCCGTCATTCTGTTGTCTCTTCATGCTGCATATCGAGGACACGCGCTCCCGCCTCAACGATGGCGGCAAGAAATACGTCGGGAGACACCTTCCCGCCCAGGAGTCGATCGAGCATTGAGTCGGCTAACGCGCGCACTTGCTCACCGTCGTTTTCGGCCACATCAAAGCTCCCGGATATCGTCTTTCCGCCACCGAAGACAACCGCCAATGCGCGGCGACCAGCGGTTCGACCCTGGATGGAGGCCAATGCCTCTACGCGGCGGAACTCAAATGCCCATTTCGAGAGCTGGAGGCTCGCGTGATCGAGGTCGTGGTCCGTGAATTCCTTTGGCGGCTTACTGGTCGCGAGTGCTATCAGACCTTCTGCATCGGCAAGGGCGCCAGTAAAGGATTGCAGCCGACCGGCAAAGGCGTCGAGCTTAAAATCTCCGGAAATGCCTTGCACGACGGCGGCCCTCTTGCGCAAGTTCTCAAGATTGCCGCTATGGTCTATGCCTCTTAAGAGCCTATCCATGAGCTTCCGCAGTGCGAGTCCATAGGCGCCATTCAATTCAGCGATGATCTCACCGACGGCATTGACGAGCAGAATCGCCTCGTGTGTTGCCAACAATTCGGGCAAATCCGCAAAAATGACCTTGACCGGATCGGAAGCCCTCAAAAGGAGCGTTCGAACGTTCCGGGTTCGATCGCTGAGATGTGCGGTGCGCTGTGTCCACGGCGGAAGCGCCAATGCCATGGCCACTAACGCTCGCGCGGAATCGAGTGGGTCCGCAGCCACCGGGCGCTGTACGACCTCCTCCAGACGTTTTGCGAGCGCTGTGAGCAACTTCTTCGCAGCGGCATCAATGCGAACGGCTTTCCAGGCGATGCGCGCGGGATCCTGTAACCACTCGTCGACCCCTGCCTCCGTCAACTCCGGGACGAACATGCCATCGACATAAACCGCGAGTTCGCTCCGATAAGTCAGCAGGTACGCTAGTGCTAGGATGGGTAGGACCCCATCTTTCAGTCCATACGGGCGAGACCGCCAAACGGCATAAATATCGGCGAGCGTGACCGGAACCGAAGAGGAGTCGAGTAGAGACCTGGTTTTTTGCCACAGCGCGATCAACGAGCGCGCGCCGGGGTGCCCCTCAACCTGATCCGGCGGCACGAATGCCGCCTCGTTGCCTTTGGCTTTGTGAATCCCGAGGCCGCCGATGACCGTGTAGTAGAGCCCAGCATCCGCTGGGTATCCCTCGTAATCCAAATCGGGTCGCCCGCCGAAGGTGATCATGCGATGCAGCAGCATCCGCTGCGCCTTGGCAGCACTCGACGGTAGGACATCACGATTGACGAGTTCGCTGTGAATACGCGGACTCTTGGAAAACACCTTCCGGCAGACCTCGCTTGCAAGTGGCGATAGTCCGTCATGTCGGTTAGTGTCGTGCTGCTCGCCTTTGTAAAACCAACGCGCATCCACAAACGCATCGCGAAGGGCGCCTTCGAGCTCGCTCCGCAATTGTCGAACCCTCGCATCGATTTCTCGGCGAGCAACGGCATCCCCCTCGAGAGCCGGTGTCGTTCGAGCGACATGCTCGAGGGCCGCCATCTCGGCTGCTTGCTCAAGCACATTCACTGGCCCCCGCGGTACGCCATAGAGAACCACGTCCGCGGCGCTCGATTCCGACAAACTACAGGCGATTTTCAGTGCCTTTTGCTCAGAACACTCGGAGGAGGTCATCAACAGAAGAAACGTTCCGGTATGCGATGCCGTACCGGGCTCTGCTCGATGGACGCTTGCGATCGCCGCGGGAATCACGACCCGGTCAAACCAGCGAAGGGTCCCCGTGTCGGCATAGTGCCTTCGTGCGCTGATGACCGGCAGCTTCGCCAGCGACTGTAAATGCGTATCACTTGGCGGACCGAGTGTGGAGTGCGCCCCGTTCACCGCCGCCTCAATATCGAAGTCGCTTCCCGCGAACACGCCCCAGGCCTTCACATGCTTGCGGTAGATCAAAATGCTTGCCGTAGCGAGTTGCTCGAGCGCCGCATCAATGGCGTCCCGATCGATGCCGTCGACACACTCGCGTAGCACGTCGTCCTCGGCGACGAGGCCAGAGCCATTACGGAAAAGCTCAATCAAGCCTACCGTTTTCACGAGGGACACATGGGGTTCACCAAATCTCGCTTCCGTGCGCTCAACGGCCTCCGCGCCGATCGCCCACCGGTGGCCGTCCGGCGAGGAGAGGATGGCGGTCTCAAGATTGGCTCGCAGATAATCCCAGTATCGCGCCGGAGAGTAGTAACTCAGGGAATTGTCGCCTGACCGGCTGATCAAGAATTCACGAAACCCTAAGGGTTCGGCTGAAGTCAGGAATCCAAAGACACTGCGCTCGTTTTGACCAAATCGACGTCGAGAAGTGGGGCCTAGCAAAGCCGCAGTGACCGGATGCAAAGGCCAGCAGCGATCAAACGATTCCGCCAACGTCGCCGACGAAGCAGAGCGCCGGCGGCGAATGGCAGCTGCGATATTCTTTGTGGTACGAGCGCTCTTGGGATGCGGCACGGTGCATTCCAACGCTCCGCCGATCAACTCAACGACCTCGTCCGTGGCCGCGACGATGGGAATATCGACGAAGCGACCTTGCACTTTGGCCCATTCTTCTCGGACCTCCCGCCCTAAGCGGGTTGCATATTGCTCGAATGCTTGATGTAGAACGCCGATGACGACCAAGGTGCCTTTGGAGCGACTTGCCGCTTCAGCCAACTCTTGATAGAAGAAAATGTCGTCACCAACCGCCGCGGCATTCTCGAGCAGTTTGCCGAGTTCATCGAGTATGAGAAGGACGCCTGAATATTCGCCGCTATCGGCGCGCCGCAGTAGCTCGGCGATCACGTCACGCCGGTCGTTTTTTGTGGGCTTCCGCCCGCGTAGCGGGGCATGCTTATCAATCGCGGCGCCAATTACGACATTGACGGATTCACGGCGCCCCACGACGGGCAGTACCAACCAGGGTTTCCGCTCGCCAAAGGCGAGCGCGATTTCGTCATCGTCCTGAATGTTGAGGGCGCGGCGCGATGCCTTACGGCCGGCCGTGGTACCGCCGGCGAGAAGCGCTAAGGCGAGAGCCAATGAGGACTTTCCGCCGCCGTATGGGCCTGTCCAGGTAAATGCCCGTTGTGTGCTTTCATTCACATGCCGCGCAACGGTTTGCAGTGCCGTGCGGGGGCTTGCTTGTAGAATGTAGCCATCCAAAGCATCTGCGCGATCAAAGTCGGTATCGAGGCGCACCGATCGTTGAAACTTCGAGCGGACGCGAATTCCAAATCTTTCCTCAGTGCTCATATGAACGCCGCAGTAGCTCGTGCAGATAAGCATCGTCGCAGGCGTTCTCGTGTCGACTGACCTGCCGTACACCGGCGCTATCAGTCCAACGTAGGACTCCCTTTGAGATGGTCTCGAGATTCATGAGACGTTCGGCTACGGAATTCTCGTCTAATTTGAAAACCCTGCCAGGCGAACCATAGTCGTGCGCAATCACCTCGAACGACAGCGTCATTTGCGATGAGCCTGTTCGGGCCTCCCACCTCTTCCAAAACTCCAACAAAGCGAAGGCGAACAACGCATCGGGCAGCGTTTGCTGCTGTCCACGACGAAATTGAAAAGTCCCGGTCGGCCCTTCGCTAATCAAGCCAATGTCGACTAATATTGGTTCGTACGCGTCGTCCGATTCACGGCCGTCTTGCCGCGGTAGATAACAGCGCAAACAGACTTCAATGTCGCGCTTCAACGTAGTAGGCGACACCCGCGCTTGGCGTTCCTGTGCAAGACCTTCAAGACCGAGCACCACAGATGCACGGTCGAACGTCTGCTGCGTCAGGCGGTTGAACATCCAATACCAAGTCGTCGAACGAAGGGCACGACCGGCAAGCAGCCAATGAACCAACCAACACGTGGCCGGTCTTTCTAGATAAGGATCGACCCCGCCTTTACCGAACAGTAACTGACCGATCGGCCCTACATCGACAGCACCCGCGTTTCCTTCGCGAATCACATCGCACGCTAAGGCCCAATGCCGAATTGCCGCGACCATATTCTTGCCAACGCCGAAGCGACGAATTGCGGCGTCCTCCGCAAACAATTTTTTGGATGCTGCAACGTCCCCGTTAACCTCCTCGACAGCGTAAAACGCCTTGCGTAACCACAGTTGACGCAGGGGGAATGTCTCGTGCCCCGAGAATTGTAATTTGAGTGGAAATCCGTGTGTGCTCGCCATGTTCTTATTGTACTGGTTGCCGCCGCCAGCCGAAAGCATTGCCTGGACGACCCCGCCAGGCCAAGACGAATCCTTCTCTCAGTCCATTAGAAATCAACGCGATTCGCAGGGTGGAGTATGGTAAGTACCGGAATTTATTCTTTATTTTCTGTTTTGGATGACCGAGTGCGGCACCCACCGACGGCGAATGTAGGTTGGTGGTCGAGAGGTTCGGCAATTGCCACGTATGAAATAAAAGGCTCCTCAGATCTATTCCACACCAAAATCCAAAAAAACATGCCGGAGCGTTCGTGGCTACTGCGTAGCGGTGCACCGTTGCTTCGAGGGTCCATGGCCTTCGACGCCGGACGGACAAATTCACCGCCTTCAGACTTGGTATCGGACATGCGTGACTCCGGCAGCCGACCGCTGCCGCGTAGCTCATATGGGTTCCCAAGGGCATCATTCTGGATGCGTTTCGCGAGTTGATCCGGACGCTCGATTTGGCTGCGTTCGAGAAGGCCGTGACCTAGCTTCGGCGGAAGGCGGCGGCTTAGCGGTATACTCAAACCGAACTGAAACTTATCACGAAGCGGAAAAAAATAGGGCTCCGAATAAGTGACAGGATGTCGGTGTAACTCACAGCCAAGCAATTTAAGTAAGAGAGCGAGGCGAGCCTAGCCCTGTCCGCGCCCCGATGAATCCGCGAAGTCGGGCTAGGTTCTTCGCCTAGGTTCTCCAGAACTGGCCGAACGACGAATACACTGCTGCGAGGTCTCCGTAGTTCGTTAGATTGTCGCGGACGTCGACCACGAGACATTCCTTTGTGCCCCCTGCCCGTGGCCCGCGCAGACCTCTACCAACCATTTGTGCATAAAGAACAGCCGAGGAAGTGGGTCGACATACCACGATCAAGGAAATGTTCGGCGCGTCGAATCCGGTTGATAGAACGCCAAAGTTCGAAAGAACTTGGATATCACCTCTGCGGAAACTCGCTATGAGTGCGCGTCGTTGCCACGATCGCATCCGGGAATCGATGCTGGCAGTCGCAATTCCACGCGCTGCAAGCAGGGAGGCTAAAGTTCGGGCGTGCTCGACCGTACAAGCGTAAATAAGTACTTGCCGCCCGTCCCTAACTCCAGCAGATACGCGATCCACAATAAGCTCATTTCTCGTGTCGTTTGCTGCCAATAAGCGTAAAAGCCGAGGCGGCGCATCTTCTGCGCCCTCGTCATCGTTTCGAGGCGCTGCCGCTTCAATTCCCGTCTCGAGCACCTCCCATTGTAAATCCGCGAGTACCCCGTCACGCTGCAGCGTCGCGATCGGATCGTCGCCTAAGGAGATTGGCACCAACAGAGACTTCCCAAAGAGTTCTGCGAGCCGCCTGCTTTCCCTCTGGTCGATCTCGCCCCGCCCGGGCGTCGCCGTAAGTCCCAGGACCTTCCCTCTGTTGGACGCGATAACAGTCTCAACCATTTCGCGCATCGTCGGTGCCAGCGCGCGATGCGCTTCGTCGATCACCACGACTGAAAAGTGATCGCTGACAAAGTGCCAATCCGGATTACGCCGTCGCCAGCTCAGTAGTTTACTGAAGCTCGAGATAACTACTGCACCGGGGACCGCGTTGACATCTAGGTCATAGTCGCCCCACAGACGAATCAAAGGTAAACGAATCGATCCGCGCCGCCGCCAAATCCGAATGATTGTTTCAGCGGCCTGATCGCACAACTCTTCCGTGTGCGCTAGCCAGATGAACAGTCGAGCATCGTCGCGCATGACACTTTTGCATGTCAGATCAGTAAGAGATTCCACCGCGGTGCGAGTCTTGCCGGCACCCGTCGGAAGCTGCAGCATTGCGGCTCGAGCATCTTTCCGCGCTAGAAAGTCGTCAATCTGGCGTTTCATCTCCCACTGATAGGGGAACAGTTCCGGTAGTTCTTCGGATGGCTCAACGATCTCAACGGAAGACGGCCGATCTTCGCGCCGTGGTAGATATACGGGGTTGATCGAAAATAATCGTCCAAAGTCGAAAACGAATACCGACCCGGCGCGCCAGGGAACATTTGAAGCAACTAGCGCGAGATCAAACGGACGTCCGTTTGCTGTGTCCAGTCGATGTTCGTCGCAAAAGCTTCTTAGCGCGGAGAGATCTAACGATTCGAAGAGGCACCGTCTGATCCTCTTCTCATAAAGGATGTCAAATCCGACGTTGGCAAATAGCACACGATACAAGAGGGCTCGATGTTCTTCGTCGGTCTCGTGTTTCGATTGGTCGATATCGATGCTTGAAATATCCCGTGTGACCCCTTCTAAGGGCCCCAGTGGGATCGAATCCAAAAACGGGTACACCTACATCACGCGAGGAAGCTGCGAACCCGCTCTTCGATCTTGTCCAAATGGTTCTCAGCTTTTCGTTCGGCAGCCTTGTTGACCGCCTCATTTAACGGCTTGCCGCCCTGCGGGAATTGCTCTTTCAATTCTGGTCTGACCTCGCGTTTGTATCCGCGGAACAGGGTATCTAGCAACACCTCCTTCAAGTCCTCGAATCGCGCTTCATACGTCGGCTTCGCTAGGTCTCTTGCCTTCAGAGCGGCGGCTCCAACGAGGATCTGGAGGTACGCCCCCAGCGCGGCCGGCACATCATCAAGACGGTAGTTGCAGACGCCGTCCGTGTGGTCGTAACAGATATGCTTCAGTAGACGCCAATTCGGTTTGTCACTCTCTTTAATAAGCCCGCTCGTCCACACGGAGTTAAGGTGCTTGGTGTACCACTTCGAATACTTTAGCCAGCCGTCGTCGCGATCCCTAAACTCCTGCAGCTTTGGCTTCATGGCTCCATAGGCTGAAACGACAGCCCGCATGCCAATGTCGGCTTCAAGCACCCATCCCGAAAAGCACTTGCCTCGCCGCGTCATGAGATCCTGGATTATCTCCAACTCGAGGTCCCTGATCGCCGGCGCGAGCGCAAGGGACGCACGACTATCGCCAAATCTAAGCTTGTGAAAGGCATGACGTGCAATGTCCGATTTCTTGCAGTACTCATCCTCGAGTAGACGCAGCGCTTCAATGTACTGCTTATAGGGCGTGAAATTTTCGATTAGATGGCCAAGCCCGGGAAGGACCCGCTTCTTAAACACCGCGCGAAGCTCGCGAGCGTTTTCTGGCGAGAGCTTTTTCTCGTTGAAATCTTCTTTGAGAGCATCCTGTGGCGTCACACTTAAAGCGATTTCTTGCGCCGGTGCAAAATTTTCACCGAGCACATAGACGCGTAGCCATTCGCGGATTTCCTTGATGGTCTTCACAGCGGCGGGGGACTCAGCTTCCTTGCCGCTGTGGTACTCCACTCCCCGCCAGTCGAAGAAAAGGAGCGGCACACGACCGGCCACTCTAGATTCGGCTGGCTTGACATCATTGGAGTGAGCGTACTCAAGCAATTCTTGAGTGCAAATATCATTTACGCGTTCGTCGCTGAGGAGAATTTGCCTCGACTCGCTCGGAATCTTGGCTTCGGTATTTATGTAGACGAAAATGTTTCTAACGACGTCAAGCACGCGCTCATGCTGAGCTTTACCTGTCAGCGCGCGAGTGGAGAACAGGACCACGGGGATGTTCCAAGAAAAGAAGTCCGAAGAACCAGGCTCGGCCGTGATGTCATCCTTTATACGCTTCAGCGCGGACAGCCGATGTTGACCGTCGATTGCCACCACTCTGACCTTCGTGTCATTCCATTCAATGACACCCCACTCAGGATGATCTTTTGGATATCTAAATCTGTAATAGTCCTTCAGTTCGAGGCATATCCACTCCAGGTCCTGCTCCCTTAGGGTCGTCTCAGTGATCTTAGGCATTTCAACGAGGAGCTCGTTACTCTGCACATCGAATGGCAGCAGAGTAAGTGTGAGCGGGTTAAAAAATTTCAGCTTGTGGGCATCGAGTAGATATGGCACCAGACTGGTCGTTACACGTTCATTATCTACTTCCCGCTGGAAAAGATCTCTAACGGGCCACGCCTCCGCACCCGGGATATCGCTAATCAGGGAAATCCGATCCAAGTCTGCTGGGTTCAATGCTGATTGGACGAAAAAAATCTGCGAACCAGCACCGGTCCCGAATTGGCCAAAATACCCCATGAGTCGCTGGTTAAAGGCAACCATGTGAGTTGGAAACGCCATTTTCAATCTCCTACCTAATGCTAAACGGAGGTCTGCATAGCCGGATGAGCAGCTGCTCTATCAACCAATTAAGCTGTTCGTTTCTCCAGAGGTCACGATCAGCTGGTCTTGCCTCGATGCAGCCAAACAACAGGTCCGTAACACGCAAACGTAGTTGCCGTTCCTTGGCGAACGCAGTGAATCGAGCGTTAAACGAATTGCCGGGGCTAGGCCGAATATGCCCTTGATATCGCGCCAGAAGATTGTCCGCCTTTCCGACGTAGAGGGGAGGCATAAAGATGCTCGCCTCCATAACTGCGGTTTCAACCGCCGTTCGCTTAGTTGGGTCTGACATCGCCGCTTGCCACGCCGAGTTGAGCTCCGTTGTTACTCCGGTCTTAGGGCCCCGCGCAACAGAGACTGATGCTCGCTCCCAATGAAAGGATGCTTCTGCCGTCGCCAGAGGCTGGTTCTCTGGCCCGGAGGCATCATAGAAGAAGATATCTTGTATGCCGCGAACAAATAGCTCGCACTCGTCCTGTAGCCGCCAGAGCGGCAGGAACCAGGCATAAATGCCAGGGGCATCGGGGATTTGATCCGCATTCTCTTTCGTGAAGAAGCGAACGCGGCGGGAGATCCCATCCCAAAGATCGAAATGGTTCATTTGAGAATCCGCCGGAGCCGCTTTTCAAGCGTCACGTAGCCACGGCGATCCGATCTGCGAATTCTTCGAATGCAGAGGTTGAGAACATATGCGTCATCGACAAAGCCCCAGCCGGGGACATAATCCGGTATCAAGTCTAGCGGGTCGCACAGATACTGTAATGCCGCGAGAATTGATGCGTTCGTACCTGCGGAAATTCTGGTTTCTTTCCTGTCGGCCTTTCTCGCGCGGACGTACGCATCAAACAAGATGCGGGCCACTGCTGCCATTTGCACTTTGAATAGGCTTCCTCCCGCCTCCAGAATCCCTACTACAACCGGTAGTCGATGAGCTACATCCCGAATATCGGCGTCTTTCGCTTCCGTGACCCGTCGATCGAACTCCACTTCTAACCGCTCCTTCATCCGGGAATCTAAGTCAAACGGGGTGCAGATCTCCACCGTGGTACCAATTATAATTGGCTACAAACGGGTGTCTGATCACCCGCACGTTCCCGATGACGCGCGCGCGACGCGTACGTGGGCTTGCTACTTGTCACCCCCTGTCACCTGTTGTACGACCAGACTCATCGTTGAGCGCTTCACAGATCGCATATCGCGCATCCATCCGTGAGTTCCGCATTGGGATCGACGACCGGCATACTGTCCCCGCCAATTGCAACCGCCTCCAATGTCTTTCCCTAAACCCGTGTATAGCGGCTTCAGTCTTCGAGCTTCTCAAATTGTTTCAAGCTCTCAAACAAATGTCGCTGCTCGCAGCATAGCGTTTCAAATGATATCCAAACGCGGGCTACCTAACTCAGGTGAATCCTTCCCGCCTTGCACGATGCTCGGGCGCAACGCATCGAGGTAATCGGCCCACCACTGCATCATTTTCTTACGTTCTCCTAAACGCTGCGCCTTGTTGTACGCAGCGCGGACTTTGTTCCTCTCCGCGTGCGCCAACTGCAGCTCAATCACGTCCGGCGGAAACCCCTGTTCATTCAGCAGCGTACTCGCCATGCTCCGAAACCCATGCCCGGTCTGCACATCCCGTTATACCCAAGCCGGCGCAGCGCAGCATTGATCGTGTTCTCCGACATCGGCGGGTCGCGCGTCAGCAGCGACGGAAACACGTACCGCCCACGACTCGTCAACGGATGAAGCTCCCCCCAGAATCTCAACAGCCTGTCGCGAAAGTGGCACGACATGCTGCTCCCCCATTTCATCCGAGCCGCCGGAATACGCCATTCGCACCGTCCAAGTCGAACTCAGACCACTCAGCCGCCCGCAACTCCCAGGACGAACAAAGACCAGTGGAGCCAATTTCAACGCGAACGCCGTCACCACCCCATGCCCCTGGTACCCATGAATCGCTCGAAGCAACTCCCCGACACGCGCCGGCTCAGTGATCGCCGCAAAATTCCGTGCCTTCACCGGCGCCAACGCGCCCCTGAGATCCGTAGTGATGTCTCGTTCCGCGCCCCCGGTTGCGACGGCATATCGCCAGATGCGACTGGCGAGTGAACGCACCCGATGCGCTGTCTCATTCTTTCCGCGCGCCTCGATCCGCCGAAGCACGCTCAACAACTCCCCGGCCGTAATCGCTGAAATCGCTCGACTTCCCAAGTACGGATACAGGTAAGTATTCAGCCTCGCCTCCAGGATCGAGACCGTCTCCGTCACCAGCTTCGCCCGCTGGAGGTTGAGCCATTCGCCGCCGATGGCCTCGAACGTATCCGACTGTGCCGTCCGTTCCGCCTGCCGCTTCGCGCTCGGGTCCACTTCATCGGCCACGAGCTTGCGAGCGTCGTCCCGCTTTTCGCGGGCACGTTTCAATGACACATCAGGGTATGCGCCCAAGGTGAGCAGTTTCTCAACGCCACCTAGCCGATAGCGGAAGCGCCATAGTCGCCCGCCGGAGGGAGTGACGAGCATGAACAGCCCGCGCTCATCGAAAACCTTGTAAGGCCGATCCTTCGGCCGGCTAGCGCGTATTCGGGCCTCATTCAGCACTGGCGTAGGGGTATCAGACTCCCGATCTCTGATGTGCCCCTGCCCGGGGCTTAACAGGGCAGAATTTGCGGGAAATTCCAGTGTTTTTGTGACGTCGCCGGACGCTGCGGGACTCACTGGACGGGTGGGTGGTGGCCAGGGGCGGAATCGAACCACCGACACGCGGATTTTCAGTCTCATTCCCGATTGTAGGGCATAAGCGGGCAAAAGCAGACTTTTCCTGCCTAAACAAGGGCTTATCTCTACACATCATCAGCTAAAATCATCCCGCCTGGTGATTTGAGTCGGGGCAAAAAAGGGCATAAAACGCCACCCGCATCGTAGCTTTTTTAGCTGGGTTTTAGCGTGCGCCGTGCAAAGGCACGGTCTTCCAGTGGGTGCGAACCCCACCCGGCACCTGTCGCTCCAGCCGGTAGTAATCGGAGCAGTCGCCCAGGGAGTGAGGCGGCTGAAAAGCTCTTCGGTGCAGAGGGCCACTGGGTGGCTTGACGAGTATGCAGGCCGTAACGTGAGTAAATGTCGAACAGGCCTCGAAAAGAGCAATGCGGAAGCCGACCCTCCGCTAATAAGGGGAAGGCTGCAGCCTCTGGGGAAGCGAGCGATGCGTGCACCCAGAAGTTCCGCCGGGGTAATGACTGTCGCGCGACAATGCGATCAAAGGCGTTGATAAACACTATCTAGCCAAGCTCCGAATCAGCGTCCTACGCGCGGCAGCTCAGCGCATTGCAGACGAAATCGACAATCCGCAAGAACTGCCGGGCGAGGGTGACTGCGCAGTGGATGCCGCGGCGACACCTGATCAGGATGTCCAGCTGCAAACTGTCGAGTCGTATCTGCCGTCCTTGGCAACCCTCAGCCCGCGGGGTCATGCGCACTATCTGAAACGTGAAGATCTGCACAAGCTCGTGTGGACGGCTCCGGTGTCGGAGGTCGCATCCCGAATCGGCATTTCCGATGTTGGCCTGGCAAAGGCATGCCGGCGCGCGGACATTCCTGCCTGGTAGAGGCTACTGGGCAAAGATCGAGGCCGGTCACCATGTGGGTCACGAGCCGCTGCCGCCGGCGCAAGCTGGCGTGCCAGAGTTGATCCGAATACGAGGGGCCCAACCGCCGCCGTCTATTTCAAGGAGAGCGGCATAAAAGAGGGCCGTCGTCTTGCGTCGAAAACCCCCTGCCCCTGCGGAGGTGACGTCGCGGCCTTATGGGTCAATGACTTAGGCATCCAGATAGTGCACGTAGTGCACTAGTGCATATAGTGCACTAGGATAGCTCATGCCTACCGTGGCCCGTTTCAATCGCTGCCGGAAAGCAATGTACTTCGGTGACCATCCGCCTCCGCATGTTCACGTCATCACAAACGATGACCGCGAGGCCGTGTACAGGATTGACACGCTTGACCTTTGGAAAGGCGAGGACGTACGTCATGAGCGACAACACAACGGTTCGTATTGCCGATGTACAGGCGACGACGGGCGATTACACGCTGCGTTTGAGGTGGTCGGGCGGCCGGACGATGTCTGTTGATTTGGCCGAGCCGGTGCATCGCCTCAAGGGATTGCGGCCGCTGCGCGATCCGGCCGTGTTCGCGCGTGCCGTCGTCGGCGAGGGTGGTCACAGTGTCGTGTGGCCTGGTGATCGTGACATGGGCGCCGCGCGGCTGTGGGAACTTGCGCTTGAGCAAAATGGCCATGCGGATGCCGCCGAGTTCATTCGTTGGCGTTGGAAGCACGGTCTGAGTTTGACGGCTGCAGCCGAAGCGCTCGGCCTGTCGCGTCGTCAGGTAGCCTATTACGCTAGCGGCGAGGAAGCAGTACCTCGGTACATCCTGCTCGCATGCAAAGGTTGGGAAACCGAGCATCGAGCCGCTGCGTAGCTGATACCGACGATAGGTCGTGCATCAAGCGCCGGACGGAAGGTGACCGCGGCCATCATCATGACCGAATCCGCTGCTGGCAGCCGCGCTGGCGATGGCGCTGGTCATGATGATGATGCCCATCGTCATGGTGGTGGCGGCAGTGCCGGTCACACCGAAACCTGAGCATCAATTCCAACCCGCGCCAAGCTCTCGAGTTCCTGTACTTCGTGCTCAGGAGGTCCACGAAGTCCTTCACCGCGCATAGGTCCCGCTGACAAGGGCTCTGGAGCTGCCTCTCGGGGCGCGTTCGCCTCCGGCGAAGGACACGGTTACTCCGTTACTCAGGTTGGCAAGCGCCGCGCACGCTCGAATTCGCTGAACGCGTAATTGCCCGCCTTGTCGCGCTTTCTCGGGGCCATACCGGCGCGATGCATGCCTGCGCGCGGTTATTCCGCTGCCGGGCAGAGGCTACTGCACAAAGATCGAAGCGGGTCAACGTGTGGGTCACGAGCCGCCGCCGCCGAAAGCTGGCGTGCCCGAGTTGATCCGAATAAGGGGGAGGGGGACGCGGCCGCCGCCGCCGCCGAATATTTTAAGGAGAGCCGCATAGGAAGGGCGACCTACCGGAGGTCGGCAGGTCGCTCTTCGTGATGAGGTTTAGAGGATTCCGGCGGCTGAGAACGAGAAGATTTTCTCGGCGACAATCAAGTGGTCGACGATCTTTACGTCGATGAGGCTCAAGGCGGCCTTCAAACGGCGCGTGAGTGCTTGGTCAGCGTCACTGGGGTTCGAGGCGCCCGAGGGATGGTTGTGGTAGAGAATCACTGCCGCCGATCGGTGCGGGATCACCGACTGCACGACCTCCCGTGGGTAGACCGACGCGCCGTCGAGCGTCCCGCGGAAGAGGTCTTCGGCTGCGATAAGTCGGTTTCGCGTGTTGAGATGCAAGAGGCCGAACACTTCGTATTCCCGGCCACCTACGTGCAATCGCAGGAATTCCTCCGTGCGCTGGGGATTAGATAACACCGGTGATCCGGTCCGATAGCGTTGAGAGATCAGCGCTTTGGCTCGAGTCAAGATGTCGGCAGGCTCGGCCTCGCGAAACTCCGCACCTTCGCGAACATATAACGTGGTCATGGTCGTCGTCCTTGAATTTCCGGGGCGGGCTTGCCCCGGAGCGTGCGCTCCGGGCCGCAACGCAGCTGTCAAGGAAGGCAGTCGATCTAACAGCGCTGAGAGGTGCGATGCGCAGATCGGGCGCGAATCAACTTAGCGTTCGCCCGCGCCCCTTGATAGCTGCGTTGCGGCTCGGATAATGGAGCGACCCGGCAAGCCCCCCTCCCGTGGCGGTCGGCGCCGTGACTTCTCGAGCAAAGGTTGTGTAACCGGCAGAGGTCCGAGAGACCCAAGTCGGTGGAAGCCATGGCCGGGGTGGGGAACAGGGCGACCACCGGTGTGCGGACATTGGGCGCTGGCTTTGGGTCGCCCTATCTTTAATCTCCCGGCACGAGCCGGCACTATGGAGGAGCTCGCTGCCAGGCGACTAGGGACTGGGGCGGGAAGTCATTGCATGCGCATGGCCGTGCTTCGTAGGTAAAATCTCGTCATGTGTTACTCCGCTCGTGTTCAGCAACACCTTCGAGCGCTCGCCCGGCGATTCGGCGCCGAAATTGATTGGCCGGTCTTCGAACAGTTCTTCGAACGCAGACTGCAGGACGTTGGTCTCAAGGTCGCACGCGCGTTGGAGCGCAACTTCGACGCGCCGGCAACGGACGTCGAGCGGCGTATCCACGCACGCATCCAAGCCTATCGACAGACGATCGCGACGAAATGGGAAACGGATCTCTTTCGCCAGAAAAAGCGCTTGGCCGATGCGCAACGGTCTCTGCAGGAGAAGGAAACGAAGAAAGCGCGCGACGACGAGCGCATCGCGACGAGCAAGATCGAAGACTACCTGGAACGGCTCGGCACCCTGCGCAGCTCGGACGCGCTCGAGGGGGATGATCGCGTCTTTCCGCGCTACTTCGTCCCCATTGTCATCCGCGAAGGCGGGCGGCTCCTCATTCGACCGATGCGGTATCAGTGCCGATTGGCCGGCAAACCTGCGACCTATGACGAGCGTTATCCCGGCACCTATAACGCGCGACGGGACAACCTCGAGGGTTTCTGGTCGGATGTGTATGGAACACAGCACGGAGTGATGGTGGTCAACTCGTTCTATGAGAACGTGGCGAACCACGTGTTTGAAAGACGCGAACTCGCACCCGATGAGAAGCCCAAGAATCTGGTGTTGCATTTCAATCCGCAGCCGCCGCTGGAAATGCTCGTGGCGTGCCTGTGGTCTCACTGGACACACAAAAGTGACCCAGACCTGTACTCGTTCGCAGCCGTCACCGATGATCCCCCACTTTTGCGGACGCACTAAACTGTCAAATTATAGCGAAGCTGATCTTTTCCCCTGCCCTTGGTGTCCCAAGCCATAAGAAATTGACAGACCGCTTTTGACATTTCTCCTCGAGGCGCCGACCATCAATTTCGCGCGCATTGCTTTGGGGGACAACGAGTGCGGAGTCACGTCGTCGCGGGAGTTGGCGTCACGTTCTACGTGGCCAACGAGAAAAACCCGATTCCCCGTCTATGCATGTCATCGGCACTGTCGGTGCAGGCATTGCGCACGTTGACCTCGTCGCCCTATGCGAAGCGGTGTGCCGGCGAGTCCAGGGCAAGCTGCCAATGTCTCAAAAACGCTCCCTTTACGACTTCGTAAAGCCGCTGCTGCTCTTCCTCCAGACACCGAAGGTGCGATGGCCCGGTTCGTCCTCGGAACGGCAGATCTTCCTGCTTAACTTCTTGCGGTTCTACCTGCTCGATAGAGAGTGCTCGGGGGCGTCTACCGAGACTCGCATCGATCATTGGATGCGGAGAGTGACGGTTGAATTGGAGTTTCTGAAGGCAGAACAACTCCTTCCGCCCGACGTCGCAATCCCGGAATGCAAGCACAAGAAAGAGGATGTCGCGGCCTCAGAGCAGCCGCTCCTCGGGTCCGTCGAAAGCTTGTGGCACTACATCGATCTGGCTTGGGACGAAATGGATGTGTGGGGTAAAGTGGACGGGGCGCTGGAGCGACTGCGCGCAACTGATCGCTTCTATGAGGAACTCCTGGATCTACGTCGAGACGTTGCCACGAGCAGTATCGTGACGCCGGCTCAGGTCATCGACCACGTCACCACCCGGCTCTCCGAGATCCTCGGTGACGCGCGCGTTGGCTTCGCCAGCGTTAACTGAGGCGGCAACGTCCGTGGAGCTGGGAGCAGTTCGACTCAGCTCTACGGTGTGTCCCTCGAGTAACGCACCCCCGGACGAAGTGTATTTCAACGAACTCACAGCTTTGACGCGGATGGCGGCCTAAGCGATGACATCGCACCAGAATCCGCACCTGCCCGCGACCTACAGCGACGCGAACTTCCTGCACCACGTCTACGGCGGCATCTACTGGGCAGCAACTGGCAACGGATTCACTCCGAACTGAACCGGCGCGAGGTCGTTGCTTTACCCGGCGGCACCCAGGGTGACGAGAAGTTGGTCCAGCTGACCGAAGGTCTCGGTCAACGCATCCGCCGCACCAGTGCCGGCCGCGTCGAGAGCCTCCTTCGTTGGATAGAGCTCTTGCAGGACCAGCATCGTCTTGCCACCTTTTTCTGCCAAGGTCACGGTGGTGACGGGCCCGCCGTCACCACTTTCTTCGTTGGTCCAAACGAGGCGCGAATACGGCGTCACCTCGAGATACTTGCCGAAGAACGCCATCGGATTCGAGGGATCGTCGCCGAATACCAGACGGTAGCTGCCTCCGACACGAACATCCAATTCGCAGGAACGCAGGGTCATGCCCATCGACTTTGGCACCCACCACTGCTTGAACAATTCGGGGTTGGTCCACGCCTCGAACACGAGACGCGCTGGACAGTCGAAAGTCCGCGTGACGACGACCTCGCGATCGGACTTCCGCTGCACGGTGGTGCGGTTCTTCATGGGCGAGGGCTCACTTTCTTTTCTTGCGTCCATCGAACTTCTCCTTGCCTTTGAGTTCCTCGATCACCCTGTCCAACGCTTCGAAGCGCGCGTCCCAGACCTGGCGGTACCTCGCGATCCATTCCATCTCTTCTTCGAGGCGACACGGGCCGATCTTGCAGGTCCGCACGCGCCCGACCTTCTCCGTGGTGACGAGCCCGGCTTGCTCCAGAACGCCGACGTGCTTCTTCATGCCCGTGAGGGTCATGTCGAACTTGTCGGCGAGGTACGTGATCGACGCGTCTGCACGCGCGAGCTGCTCGAGAACGCCGCGTCGGGTGGCGTCTGAAAGCGCGGCGAAGGAAGCGTTGAAGTGAGTGTGCGAATGCTGAGCCATATGGTTCAGTATGCAGCACGCGCATCGGCGGGGCAAGTAGAGGGTGATCGTCCCAGAATCCCCGGAGCTTCTCCCGCCTGCGGCGGGGAGACGGCCCTGCGCGAAGACAATTGACGGAAGGCCCGGAGAAAGAGAGCGTCATCATCAACCGCTCTGCGATACCTGACATAGCTTCGGTGACCAGGATAATTTTGACAGCCTCTGTTCTGTTGGTCCGCAAAACCCCACAGGAGGTGGCAGCCACCGGTCACAACCGGTGCATCATTTCGATCAAGCCGGAAAATGTCGGCGAGTGGCTGAATCCGGCTAGGGTCAGTCAGTCCGGGCTGGAGGCTATTTTAAGTGATCGGCAGTGTCCGTTTTACCAGTATCGGATTGCAGCATGAGCCGAGCCGATGCAAACGGATGGATAGCTCGCGTAAAGTAGGGTCGGCATGTGGGGCCCGAGATAACTCACCGTCATCTCGTGTGGTTTGAGGATCGGCGGGGAAGGTGGGCTTTCAACCGGTTCCATCTCCGCCGGAACTTTCATCGTAAACTCATCAATAGCCATGGTTGTCTGCTCCTGCAGGTAGCTGTGGTTAGGCGTCTGGCGGTGCTCGTAACACCGTCAGGCGCCGCTCTTTCCATACTGTTCACGCTGGTCATCTTAACATGAGTGTGTAATACTGTACACACTCCTTTTATTGGGAATTTCAGCCATGAGAAGACGCATCAACGTCATGATCGATGAAGATACCTGGGGGTTTTTGGCTCGGGTCCCGGCTGGTGAGCGCAGCCGCGCCGTCAACGATGCACTTCGGGCCTGGATTACGCGACGCCGACGCAAAGACGCAGTGCGTGAGATGGATGCCTTGAGAGCAGAGCTGCCAAAAGTCAGCACTGACGAAGTGTCGAGGTGGGTCCGCGAAGACCGCGAACAGGAGCATTAATGCCTACTCCGCTGGTGGTCCCCGATGCATCCGTTTTGTTGAAGTGGGTGCTGCCATCGGACGAGGAGCCGGACTCAGACAGGGCCTTGCTCCTACGTACTGCCATTATGGAGGAAACCGTGCGGGCACTCGTGCCCGGGCTCTGGCTGTACGAGGTAGGCAACACGATCGCACGCCGCTTTCCTACAGTTGCCTCCGGTTGGTTGTCTGCGTTGATGAAGTTCGGCCTTGAGGAAGCGATACCCTCGAACGCCTGGCTGCTGAAGACTTTGGATCTAACGAGCCGGCATGACGTCACGTTCTACGATGCGGCCTACCACTCTCTTGCGCTCATTCACGGCGGAGTTTTCATCACCGCAGATACTCGATACGCGAACAAGGTGAAGGAATCCGGATCAGTCGTAGCACTCAGTGAGTGGGAGCCACCGCGCGCGGCAGCATCGCGCCCCAGCGGGAAGCAGGGAAAGTAGTCGCCAATTCCTCCAAGAGGCGAGGTCCTGCGCAATGGGCCGGCTTGGGGAAACATTTCCCGGTCGGCGGTGGGTGCGCATGACTGCCCTCCACCAGCGTTCAGGGCAGTGATGCGCGCCCGATCCGCCCTTCTGATTAATGCATCGCCCGTGACAGGTTCCTCCTGGCGCGGGTCATGCTCTTCCATCTTCACCTGAGTGTCTCAGTGGCAATAATTCGGTACCTATTGCGGATCGGTTACAACGCGCCGGACGCAATCCAGGCAGCCGTGACGCTCGCGCAAGCGGTTGTCAGGGACGCAGGCGGTTGTTGAACGAGCGGCAGCGGATACGGATTTGGCTTTCGCCACGCGCGGCGGTGATCGGAGCCGATGGATCCAACCGCATCTCAGCGCATCGGAGGCCAGCCGCCCGGGCCCGGTTCAGCGGGTCCGTCGAGCCTATCGAAAGTCCGACGCCGTGCAGACTCAGAGCGTAGTCAGCTCTTATTTTCGCTAGATAGGAACGTTGCGCGCCGCCGGCTGCAAAGTAGTTTTCGCTGTGGGCCTCGAACCAACCGACCGCCGGTTTGCGCGCAACGATGTCCGCGTGATGCTGGGCGCGAAGGCCAATGCCGGCTCGCAGCGACGAGTGCGCTGCGGCCGGCGAAGGGAAACGCGTGCTCACTTTCGTGCTCGGGGTGAGGCTACTTGCCGGGGGTCAGGCTGCCACCCACCAGTCGCTCACACGTGCCCTTGGGCAGCTTCACGAATTCCTTGGGGTTTCCATCCTTCGAACTCTGTCCGGCGCACGCATGGGCGCCGCCGGCGCAGTCGTTCTTGGCAGCCTTCGCAACGCCATAGCATTTCTCCGACGACGAGTCATCGGCCGAGAACGCAGGTCCGGCGAGAACGAACAGGCTGCCCACGGCGGCGGCAAGAATCGCAGTCTTCGAGGTCATGTCACTACTCCTGAAAAGTTGGGTTGATTCCGCGCGCATCACTTGGGCGACGGGGCGGCACGGATTCCATAAAGCAATGGCCGTGCCAAATTAATATCGAATGTGAATCAAGGACTTAAGTAGAGCGGCGGAGCGGCGGAGCGGCGCAGCGGCGCAGCGGTGGACACCGCAGCGCGCGGTGGCATCCCACAACCCGTTGCGGGCGCCGCAGTGGGCTGCGGCATGCGTCGCTTCCGTTTCAGTCTCCTTCTTTTGCCCCGGGTCAACATCTCGGGCGAGTGACGTCAGCACGACGCAGGGATCGCGGAATCAACATCAGCGTGCAGCCCTGGCCGCCGGTCCAGCGAAATTTATTGGCGCAGCACCCTCTTGGCGGCTCAGCGTTGCTGATCGTCGGCTCCGCGGATGGAACATCGGCTGCTGAAGACGCGCTAGCCTTTTCCAAGGCGGCTGACGCAGCCGGTGCGGGTGCGGAGGTTTACATCTATCCGGGCGCGGCGCACGCCTTTGCGCAACCCCTATTCAATCAGGGCAGAACGTATGATCCAGTCGCTGCTGATGTGGCATGGCGCCTGAGCGACGACTTTCTCAAGCGACGCCTGCGATGACAACAAAAGTGTTCTCGTACCTCGAGCCCAATTTGGGAGACCGTGGCGTGTTAACTATCTCTCGAGCGCCGTCTACGTCGCGGCGGCAGATTCCATATCAGATCGTCGATCGCCAGCAGGCGCGGTCTCACAAGGCGCAACACCAATTCTGCGGCGGGGCCCGGTGCTGTTCTATTCCAGTACATGCTGTCCACGGTCCTTGCGTAGCCCGGCAGCGGTTGTTGGATTGCAATACGGCGTATGTCAATCGCGAAGTCAGATAACCGCGCAAGACTGCCTGATTTCGCGTGCAAGTGTCGGATGTCGAAGGGGTGTGGGTATTGTCAGATCCCTGATTAGTCGGCGCGTCGTCAGCCAGCACGCAGACAGGTCGGCCCTGGCCGGCATCGAGACTGCGAAGGGACTCTCGCCGTTCAGACTTGACGCGAGCGAGAGCCGCAAGCGGGTTCCTTCACATTCCGCAGTCAGCGCCAGCCGGCCGTGATGCAGGAGTCCTTTGCGGCCGGGAATTCGCCACAGGGAAAACGTCAGTGTGTTCGGTGCACGGTCGGTTGCATCGATGCACACTCTGCGAGCGTCGTCCGCCCAACAAGGTTGGGCCTGGCGCCCATCAACGTCCGGATTCTCCCCGAAATTGCAACCCCCAAGCGCCGGCCGTCGGGGAGAGCCGACAAACGGTCCAGGCCGCCGGCTTTGCGCCGGGATTGGGGAGGGCGTTTCGAAAGTATCGCCTTGCTGCGAAGTTCAGCCAGGAGAGCTTTTCAACATCGTTGGGGATGACTCGAGTCTATTACGGCGAAATCGAGCGCGGTCACAAGAACATCGAGTTGAGGACGCTGGAGCGGATCTGCAAGGGACTCAAGGCATCGTCGCCTCTGCTTCCGTCCAGGCGCTCTGTACTCACCACCCGCGATGTCGCCCATCGCTAGAAGCGATGGAAATCGTGGAAGAGTTGGTGGTTCGTGAGGTAGCGGTATTGCGTCCTCGGCGGCGATCTCCGCGATACGATGAAGCAGACAGTCTCCACCGCGTTCGGAACTAACCGCAGGGTTTCAGGTCGCGACGGCTAGGACTTTTTTACGAACTCGGACTTCAATCTCATCCCGCCAAAGCCCTCGATTCGGCAGTCGATGTTGTGATCGCCCTCGACCAGTCGAATCCCCTTGACCTTGGTGCCGGCCTTCAGCGCAGATGACGCTCCCTTGACGGGCAGGTCCTTGACCACGATGACCGTATCTCCATCCTGGAGAATGCTGCCATTCGCATCTCGGACCCCATTCTCCGACTCGGCGCGCTCGTTGATCGGGGCGGCGACCGCCAGCGACCACTCGTGAGCGCATTCCGGGCAGACGTACATCTGCCCGTCCTCGTAGGTGAGATCGGATTTGCATTGCGGACAGGCAGGGAGTGTGCTCATCGCGGTCCTCAGGTCACGGGCATCGATTGTCGCACTTATTTGTTGCGCGCTGAAATCCTCCGGAACCAAGGTCGACGGTCATGCTCATGCCATTACAATTGATACACCGCACGAAGAGTGTCACGATGCCGCCGCAATTTGCAGCGGGTTTCCCAAGCAACGGGCGTTGCCGTGTCAACGGCGAACGGGATAGCCGCCGCGTTGTTTCGGAGCGCGTTAAGCGCATTGTCGAACACATCACAAGGGCCCTGCGCGGGGTGAACACAGTGACTGATCCGCTAAGCCTGGACATCAGCGCAATTCTTGCGCGACTCCCGCACCGCCACCCGTTTCTTCTCGTTGATCGAGTGGTTGAAATTCACCCGGGACAGAGCATCCGCGCCCTGAAGAACGTGACTTACAACGAGCCGTTCTTTACCGGGCATTTCCCGTCCCGTCCCCTCATGCCTGGTGTGATCGTCATCGAAGCGCTGGCGCAGACCGCTGGCATCCTGTCCTTCGTGACCGCCGGCGTGCTTCCTCAGGACAACACGCGCTTTTACCTCGTGGGGCTAGATAAAGCTCGTTTTCGCAAGCCGGTTGTGCCGGGCGATCAGCTACTGCTCTGTGCGCAGCTTGAGCGCAGCGTCGAAGCCGCGCTGCACTTTTCGACCCGCGCGTTCGTCGGGGACAATGAGGTCGCAAGCGCCGAGATGATGATCGCGCAGACAGCTGATAATTAGGTCAACGCGCGCCGGCCATGTGACACGCGGATCTCGCGCCAAAGGTGGCGGCGGCGGTCCAAAGGGATCACGTACATCGTGCGGCCCTGCATGCAGCCCTTGAACAAGGCTGCCAGGGTTTTACGCATGATCGCCGGGTCTTCCCAGTTATTCGTCGGCCCCGCGTCCGCCTGCTGTGCGGAGCAGATGTAAGTGCGCTCTTCCACGCGCGCCACATCGGACGGGTCCGAACAGGCGAGATACGAGTTGCCCCGCTTGGCCGGATTGAGCTTGATGAGCATTCCGGAGGTGACCATGTCTGCGCACAGGCGGTCGTATTCTTCCTGGGAGCCGTCCGCCCAGTAGATGCGATCGGGTTGCGTGAGGGCGGCGATCTCGACGACCCACAGGCGAAGGCGCTCAGATGAATACGGGCCGCCAGCGGCGCAACTTCCAGTTGATCGCGATCCGTCGTATGTATCTCGGGAAATCCAGGCCAAATTTCCGTTTGAGACCGGTCGCATCGGCCTCCAGTTGCTCCCAGTCGATCTCGGGGCGGCGTTCCTTGAATGCAAACACGATGAGATTGCCGTCCGGTCTTGCCTGCAGCGTCATGATTTCATCTCCAAACACCGTGCGTATCTTTCCGACGTGCGCGGCGCAGCCGTTCAGATCGCCACACACATTGGCGACGAACACGCCTCCACCAGAAAGGCAGCGGTGGGCGTCCTGGTAGAACTCGATCGCGTCGAGTTCCGGGGCGATACCCTCGCGATCGCAGGCGTCCGCCATGATCACATCCTTCGACCGCCCGAGACGCGCCAAGTAGGCCGCGCCATCCGCGCAGATCACGCGAAAGCGATCATCGTCCGCAGGTATCCGGAATGCCTCGCGCAGCGCAATGACATCGGGATTCACTTCGACGGCCGTGACCGTGGCGTAGGGCAGACGTCGGTAGCAAAATTTCGCCAGCGAGCCGCCGCCCAAGCCGAGCAACAGGATGCGCGCAGGTGTGCGATTGAAGAGCAGGAACGCCATCATTTTTCGCGTGTAGGCCAAAGTCAGCCGGTCCGGATGCTCGCGATGCATGGAACTTTGGACCGTGTAGAGGTCAAACTGCAGGCGCCGTTGGAGCCCACAGTCGATGATGAACGGCTTGGCGTAGGTGCTGGCGAACAGACGGTCCCACAGGGACTTCTGGCAACTGTCCAGCGGTTCCAGGAGGTGCAGCGTGTGGTTTTGTTCTGGGAACGGACTCTCCATCGCCAGGAGTTGCGGCATTCCCCCACTCACGGCTGTTCACCAGTAGCCGCCGCCACCGTTGCAGGTGAGCGCGCGAGAGCGGCGAGAATGCCCTGGAGAATTCGGGTTGGGCTCGGTGGACAACCCGGTACGGCTACGTCGACCGGGATGACGTTCGACACGCGCCCGCAACTGGCGTAGCTCTCGCCAAAAATGCCGCCGGTGCAGCCGCAGTCGCCGATGGCGACTACGAGCTTCGGATCGGGCGTGGCCGAATACGTCCGACGCAACGCCACCTCCATGTGTTTCGACACCGGGCCCGTGACCAACAGCAGATCGGCGTGGCGGGGGCTTGCGACAAACCGAATGCCGAGCCCCTCGAGGTTGTAGAGAGGATTGTTGAGGGCGTGAATCTCAAGCTCGCAGCCGTTGCAGGAGCCTGCATCGATGTGACGGATACACAGCGCGCGGCCGAGCACGGCACGAATGTCGTCTTGCAGGCCGTCGCGAAGGCGCAAGCTTTCATCCGCCTGCGGTGGAGGCTCAGAGACGATGCCGATCGAGGCAATCTGACGCAGTGTTTTCAACATGAGAGTGAACTAAAGGTCATGGCCGCTGTAGGAGAGGTTGAAGGACTTGTTGATGAGCGGAAAGTCCGGGACGATATTGCCGATGATGGCGTGCTCGAGCACGGGCCAGTTCTGCCAGGAGGGGTCGTGCGGGTGACAGCGTCGGATCGACCCGGCGGGACCGGCTTCGAGCGCGACTAACACCGGTCCACGCCAGCCCTCGATCAACCCGGCGCCGACTGCCCCGTCAGCGGGCACGGGCACGGACGTAAGATGAGGACCGCTCGGCAGTGAGTCGAGAATGCGATGGATGACGCGACACGATTCGTGTAACTCATCGAAGCGAACCGCGACGCGCGCGGCGACATCACCGTCGCTGCGAACGATTTTGTTCACTGACAACTGCGTATACGGCTCGCACGGCAGGTCGACGCGAAGATCGAACGCTTGCGCGCTCGCGCGACCGGCGAGCCCAGTGAGTCCCAAGCGTGCGGCGAGCTCGGCAGCAACCGTGCCCGCGCCCGTGAAACGATCACGTACACCTTCGTGCTCGTCGTAGATCGTGCGTAGCGTCAGCACCTCGTGTTCGATCTCGCGCAGGCACCTGCGAAGCAGCGGGATGCCCATTCGGGTGAGATCGCGCTGCGTGCCGCCCGGTACGACGGCGTCCATCAGATAACGTTGCCCGAGCGCCTCCTGGCTGGCGCGCAGGAGCTGTTCCTTCAGACGCGAGAACTGCGCAAGGCCAAAGGCGAATCCAGCATCGTTGCCGAGCGCACCCAGATCACCCAAGTGATTGGCGACGCGTTCGACCTCCAAATAGAGCGCACGCAGCCATGTAGCGCGCGGCGGAATTTCGGCGTCCGCAATACCCTCGAGCGCCTGGCAGTACGCCCAGGAAAACGCCACCGCAGAGTCTCCTGATACGCGCGCGGCCAGCCGGTGCGCTTCGAGAATCGGCAGCTGCGTGAAGCGCTGCTCGATGCCCTTGTGCACGTAGCCCAAGTGCTGCTCGAGCCTCAACACCTTCTCGCCGACCACTGAGAAGCGAAAGTGCCCGGGCTCAATGATGCCGGCGTGCACTGGGCCCACCGCAATCTCATGTACGCCGTCGCCTTCGACGCGCACGAAGTTGTAGGAATCGATGGCTGGCTCGGTAGTTGGCGCCAACGCCGGTGGATCAATCAAGGGCCGAAAGGTTTGTGGCCAGGCTGCATGGCGCAGCCACGGGCGGGTATCCGGATCGGTGGAACGTACTCCTGACAGGTCTGTTATCGCGCGCTGCATGCGTGTAGCGGCCGGAAACAGATCCTCGATTCCCGGGTAGGGTGAATCTCGATCCGCGATCGGCAGAGTCAATACGAGTCCCCCGGGATCGGCCACAAATGCCGCATGAATGGTCGTCACCGTGCGCTCGTCTTCACCGCTGGCCCAGAGGGTCACGAGCCTACCGCCCGCGGCGGCCATATCCTGCGCAACCCGCTGCCACTGATCTTCCGACACGGTGAGCGCACGCAATCCCGGGGCGCCGGGTTGCGGTTCGCTGAGCGCGGACCACACTCGCAGGGGCACCTCACTGACCTCCGATCAGACGCGCTGCTGCGCGATACCAGTCCGCGAGGTAGGGCGGCACGTAAATGCCCAACATGAGCACCAGGGCAAGGTGGGCGAACACGGGCAGGAGCGCGGGTGGGTGCGGCAAGCGCTTCGCCGTTGTTTCACCGAATACCATGGGCTGTACACGGCCGAAGATGGCCGCGAAGGCAACACCCAGTGCAGTGAGCAGAATCGGCGTGGCCCAGGGCTGCTCTCGCATCGCGGTGGTGAGGATCAGGAACTCACTCGCAAAGACTCCGAAGGGCGGCATGCCGAGGATCGCGAGCGACCCCATCATGAGACCCCAGCCGATCGTGGGGCTCAGCGTGATGAGGCCGCGAATGTTCTCCATGAGTTGCGAGCCGGCCTTCTGTGCCGCGTGACCTACTGCGAAGAAGATCGCCGATTTCGTGAGCGAGTGCACCGTCATGTGCAGGAGCGCTGCGAAGTTGGCTACCGGCCCGCCCATTCCGAAGGCGAAGGTGATGATTCCCATGTGCTCGATGGAAGAGTAGGCAAACAGTCGCTTGATGTCGCGCTGGCGCCAAAGGAGGAACGACGCCAGTACCACCGAGAGCAGTCCGAAGCTCATGAGCATCTGCGAGGGGAGTTGCGAATGTAGGGAACCTTCGACGAGTACCTTGCATCGCACGACCGCGTAGATGGCCACATTGAGCAGGAGCCCCGACAGGACTGCGGAGATCGGTGTCGGGCCTTCCGCATGGGCATCCGGCAGCCAGTTGTGGAGAGGGGCGAGCCCCACCTTGGTGCCATAACCGACGAGAAGGAACACGAATGCCAAGCCCAGCACAGTGGGCTCGAGTTGGCCTTTCACGGCGTTCAGGTGTGTCCACAAGAGCGCCGTGACCCCTTCCGCACCCAGCACTTTCTCTGCGGCAAAGTACAGCAGAATCGTCCCGAAAAGCGCCTGGGCGATGCCAACACCGCAGAGGATGAAGTACTTCCATCCGGCCTCCAGGCTCGCTGGCGTGCGGTACAGCGTGACCAGCAGTACGGTGGAGAGGGTAGCCGCTTCCATCGCGACCCACACCAGCCCCATGTTGTTGGTCGTAAGAGCGATCAGCATCGTCGTCATGAACAACTGATACATGCTGTGGTACAGGCGCAGCCGCGGCGCGCTGACTCGCCCGTGATCCATCTCCACGCGCATGTAGGGCCGCGAAAAGAGCGAAGTGGACAGGCCGACGAAGGCCGTGAGCGTGACGAGAAAGACGTTGAAGGGATCGATGAAAAACTGCTCGTGCGCCACCACGAGAGGGCCTTCGCTCACGACGCGCGCGGTGAGTGCGCACGCGGCAAGGAATGTTATGAGGCTTATAACCACGTTCAATTCGGGAGCCCAGCGCCGCGCTCCGAAGACGCCGAGGGCCAGCGCGCCGAAGAGGGGGGTACTGAGTAACAGCAGGAACTCCATTTATCGGCTCTCCTTTTGCGCCCGCATTCGCCTGCTCATCGTCGATCCAGGGGATCCCTCGCGGGATCCCCCTGCAACGCATGCGTTGCACCCTCGAGAGAACTCCGGTCGAGGGAGTGGGTCTCGTTGACCGAATAGTGCGCCTCGTAGAGCGGCTGGCTTTCCTTGAGCGATTCGAGATGATGCAGGTCGAGACTGTCGAACTGTTCGCGGATCTGGAAGAAGAAGATGCCCAGAACCAGCACGGCGACGAGCACATCGAGGGCGACGCCAAACTCAACGATCATCGGCATGCCGTAGGTAGCGCTCATCGCGCCAAAAAACAGTCCGTTCTCCATCGAGAGAAAGCCCACCACCTGCGACATCGCCTTGCGTCGCGTAATCATCGTGACGAAGGAAAGCAGGATCACCGCGACCGCGATGCCGATCGCATTGCGTGTGGCGGTGCTCGCGAGTGCGGAGATCGGCTGGGCCAGACCAAAGGCAAACACTACGACCAGGAGCCCGATGAGCATCGTGCCCGAGATGTTGAGCAGCGGCTCGGTATCCCAGTAGACCTGCAGGCGGCGGATTAGCCGGTGCAGGATCCACGGCAGGAAAACAACCTTGAGCGCCAGGGTCAGAGCGGCAGACAGATACAGGTGGTGCTCACCCGTGCGCCAGGCGAGCAGGAGCGTCGCGACTAACAGCACCGCGCCTTGTATCGCGAGCAGGTTGACAAGTGTCACGATACGCCGCTGCGCGAGCATGGCAAAGGACAGCAGCAGCAGTAACGCGGCACAGAAGTTCAGTAGCTGGAGGTCAAAGGGGGTTCCCGCCACGGCTTATGCTCCGAGCAGCAGGTGCACGAGGAGGCCGAGCACGGCGAGGAGAAAGGCGACCGCGAGAAACTCCGGCGCGCGAAACACGCGCAGCTTGGCCGAGATCGTCTCGATGAAAGCGAGTCCCGCGCCGGTCACCGCGAGTTTGACGGCAAGCAACGGAACGGAGGCCAGGAGGGCGACTGGACCGCTTTCACGCGTGGAGACACCCCAGGGGATGAAGAGCGCAAAGCCTATGCACGCGTAGTTGAAGAGTTTGAGAGCAGCCGCCCACTCCATCAGGGCGAGATGGCGGGCCGAATACTCGAGCACCATCGCCTCATGAATCATGGTGAGCTCCAGGTGTGTCGCCGGATTGTCGATGGGAATGCGTGCGTTCTCAGCGAGCAGCACCAGGATGAACGCGACCGCCGTGAATGCCAGACTCGGATACAGCGCGAGCGTCTGTGTGGCGAGGTTTTCCGTGATGGCCGGGAGTGCGGTGGTCGCAGAGATCATCGAGGCGACGAAGATCACCATCAGGAGAGCAGGCTCGGCCAGAAAACCGACCATCATCTCGCGGCGAGCACCGAGTGTGCCGAAAGCGGTGCCGATGTCCATCGCGGCAAGCGACAGGAAGACCCGTGCAGTCGCCAAAAGGCCGACGAGCGCAATCGCATCGGCCGCGATGGTGAACGGCAGACGCGTACCCATCGAGGGAATGATGCCGGCGGCGACCACCATTGCACCAAACACGATGTAGGGTGCCACGCGAAACAGTGGGGACGCGGTCTCCGCGATCACGGCATCCTTGTGAAAGAGCTTGCGAATACCGCGGTACGGCAGCCAGATGCTCGGCGCACGCCGGTTTTGCAGCCACGCGCGGCACTGGTTGACCCAACCCAGAAAGAGGGGAGCCGCCGTGAGTGCTGCGATCAACTCGAGCACCTGGGTCAGAATCTCGATCGTCTTCATAACATGAGCGCCAGGAGGACGATGAGCGTCACGAAGCTGTAGAGGAGATAGGTTGCAATGCGACCCTGCTGCACCCACGCGAACGCATCTGCGACGCGTTGGACGAGCGTCCCCAGCGGCACGTACAGACCCTGCCAGATTCGGTCACCGACCGTCACGCGGTAGCGCGGTGCGGGGTCGAACGGCGAAGGTAGCTCGCGCTTCATTGCGAAGAAGGCCCCGAAAATGTTGCGGATCGGCTGTCCGAAGCCTTCGGCCGTGTCCTGCATGCGCGGCGTCAAGCGCCCGAAGCCGCAATCCCAAGGGTCGGCCCGCCGTGCGCGGTGGTGATAGAAGCGCCGCACCGCAAGCACGGTGAGCACGACGACGACCGTCAACGCGATCAGAAAAACAGGCGCGGAATAAGAGGCACGCCTGCCCGGAAGTGGTACGAGCAGCCACCACGGAGCCGTCGTGCTCGGCAGCGAGGAACCACTCAACTGGGTGACCACGGTGCGCAGGCCGCCGATGACGTAGGTCGGCAGCAACCCCAACGCGAAACAACCGACTGCGAGCCAGATGAGGCCGATGCGCTCGAGGACGCCTGCATCATGCGCGCGGCTGAGCGCGGGCTCGCGCGGTTGACCGAGGAAGATGACACCGAAAAATTTGACCATGACATAGGCCGCGAGCGCGGCAGACAGCGCAACCAATGCGGCGCCGAGGGGCAGCATCATGTTAATGAAGGTCCTCGGCACTTCGTGCGCGAACAGGAACGCCTGCAGGAGGAGCCATTCGGACACAAAGCCGTTAAGGGGCGGGAGCCCGGCCATGGCGAGCGCCCCGACGAGAGTCAGCCAGGCGACCCACGGCATGCGATGGATCAGGCCGCCCAGGCGCCCGAGATTGCGCTCACCGGTGGAGTGCAGAACTGCACCCGTGCCGAGAAACAGCAGGCTCTTCATGAACGCATGGTTGAGGCTGTGATAGAGCGCGGCGATTAGTGCCAGGGCGCTGAGTGAGGGCATACCGACGCCGTGGAACACGACAGCAAGCCCGATGCCGGTAAAGATGATGCCGACGTTCTCGATCGAGGACCAGGCGAGCAGTCGCTTCATGTCGGTCTGGGCCGCGGCAAACACCACGCCGTAGAGTGCGCTGAAGAGCCCGAAGGCGAGCAGCACCAAACCCCACCACCACTCGGGTGTCCCCAACAGATCGAAGGTTACGCGCAGTACGCCGTAGATGGCCGTCTTGAGCATGACGCCGCTCATGAGCGCCGAAACAGGCGATGGCGCCGCAGGATGTGCCTCGGGCAGCCACACGTGCAGAGGCACCAGCCCCGCTTTGGCCCCGAAGCCAAATACAGCGAGTAGAAAGGCGATGGTCGCCCAGTGCGGCGCGAGATGGGCGCTGCGCATCGCATCGAAAGTGAATTGCCAGCTCCCGCCCTGCATCACCCCGAAGCTGAGGAGAATCGCGATCGCCCCCACGTGCGCGATCAGCAGGTAGAGGAAGCCCGCGCGGCGGATCTCGGGGCGGCCGTGTTGGGTGGTCACGAGGAAGTAGGACGAGAGTGCCATGGTTTCCCACGCCACCATGAACGCATACGCATCGTCCGCCAGCAGTACGAGCCCCATGCTCGCCAGAAACAGGTGGTACTGCAGGCACATCAGCCCGGCTGCGGTCCCCTCTCCGCGACGGAAGTAGCCTGCGGCGAAAACGGATATGCCCGCCGAGGCGGCACCGAGCAAAAGGAGAAACAGGCTCGTGAGCGCGTCGCGCCGCATGTGCATCGGCAGGTCGGGCAATCCGATCCGCAGGACGGCCTGCTCCGAGGGCGCCCCGAGGCTCGTCGCAGCCACCACGGCTAGGGCCACGCCACAGAGCGCCCCGAGCGGGAAGAGCGTCCGCCCGACAAAGAGGAGGCTCGTCGGACGCAGCAGACCTGCGAGTCCGATGAGACCCCAGAGAGCGATGAGCGCCAGGCAGGCGCTCAACGATGAGTGGATAAATGGCATCGCAGAGGGTGCTACTCCGATACGTGTTCGATTATAATGGTAGTCACGTACCCTGTCGCATCCTTAAGGACGGCCGTGGCTCTCGAAGACCGCACCGCTCGACTGACGATCCTCATCGATCCGCGCAAGAAGGCCTTTTTCGAGCGCCTGTGCGCCGAGGAGGACGCGACGCCCTCCCAGGTCGTCCGACGACTCATTCGGCGCTACATCGAGGAGCGCACTGGGCAGCCGTGGACACCCCCTGAAGAGGCGCCGAAGCGAACCCCGCGAGGCAACGCACGGCGCGTCGGAAGGTCGTGAGGCGCCGCGCGAGGGCGCGGTGCGATGTTGGTGAAGATGTCCGAATGAAGAGGGGGGCGCCTCGGACACCTGGACGCGTGCCTGTATTGATCCGGATCGGCAATAGGAGCGGTCAACGTGATCGGCTTGACGTCGCCGGACCCGGCCGACGTCGTGGGCAGTGAAGTGGACGTTCGGGTGGCATTTGAGAAAGCGTTCGGAACGCTCGATTTGCGCATTCGAAAGTTTCTTGCCCTGCCACTCGGGCAACTCAAAGGTCGAGCGCTCGTGCAGGAGCTCGAGCGCATCGGGGGAGGCACCCTAGCCAGCGGGCATCATGAAGCTGTTGGAAATCACGACACCAGCGGGTCCTTGCGCGGTCATACCACCCCGATTATGCTTTCATTATCCTACGATGTAATTTGCATGTAAATGAAGAGCACCAAAGTCGTGCAGCTCGAAGAGCGTACTGCTCGTCTGACGATCCTGATCGATCCCCGCAAGAAAGCGCTGTTTGAGCGGCTGTGCGAGCAGGAGGACCTCACATCTTCCCAGGTCGTGCGTCGCATGATCCGTGCGTATGTCGAGGAGCGCCTCGGCAGACCCTGGGTACCGGGCGAGGAAGATCCGACCTCCGACGGTCCGTCGACTGCGCGCGGCGTGAACAAGCGACGTACCTCGCGGACCTGAAGCCCGCAGCGCATTCAACACTCGCGCCTATCAACCTCCGCGGGGCGCTCGCACGCGGGTCCAGGACCGTTCAATGTATTCAAGAATCATCGGCACGGGCTCGTACCTACCGGACAGAGTGCTCACGAATGCCGAGCTGGAGGGTATGGTCGACACCACCGATGAGTGGATTCTCAGTCGGACGGGTATCGAGCGCCGACACCTTGCGGCCGCGACCCAGACCACGTGCGACCTGGCCGAAGCGGCGGCTCGCCGTGCCATGCAAGCAGCAGGCGTGGGCCCATCGGACATCGATTTCATTGCACTCGGCACGACAACCCCGGATCAGGTGTTTCCGAATACCGCGTGCCTGGTCCAAGCGCGTCTCGGCATCGCAGGACCGCCTGCGATCCAGGTGGAGGCGGCCTGTACCGGCTTCATTTACGCGTTGAGCATCGCCGACAAATTCATTCGCTTGAATGAGGCGAAGTGCGCCTTGGTCATCGGCGCGGAATGTCTCAGCCGATTGGTGGATTGGAAAGATCGCGCTACGTGCGTGTTGTTTGGCGATGGGGCCGGCGCGGTCGTGCTCGGGCCTTCCGAGCATCCGGGTATCCTGTCCACGCATTTGCACGCGAACGGCGCGTACGCAGATCTGCTGTTCTATCCAACAGGTCCGTCACGCCTGCACCACGCCGGCGTGAGTCGGCAAAACGCCATTCACATGCAGGGCACCGAAGTGTTCAAGGAGGCCGTCGGCAAGTTGGCGGGAGTCGTCGAGGAGACCTTGGCGGACAACAGACTCGATCGATCGGACATCGACTGGCTGGTGCCCCATCAGGCGAATCTGCGGCTGATTCAGGCAACTGCGAAGAAACTGCACTTTCCGATGGAGCGGGTGATCGTCACGGTGGGCGAGCACGGCAACACCTCGGCGGCCTCCGTACCGCTTGCCCTCGACGTCGGGATCCGTGACGGCCGCATCAAGCCTCGGGATCTACTGCTGTTCGAAGCGTTCGGGGGCGGATTCACCTGGGGATCCGCGCTGGTACGGCTTTGACTGCAGAGCCGTGAGCGTGGATCCAATAAGGGTAGACAACTTTCGTGGCGATTTCGTGCACACCAAGGTGGCGAATCCACCTGGAGCGATGTTTTTCGCGGCTACCCCGCTGGCGCTGGAGCGATCTGATCATGTTTTTTCCGCAATTTCGGGACGTGTCCATCCGGTTTCTGCAACGCAAGCCTTTCGTATACAGGTGGCACGGCACACTGTCTCTTCACTTCGATTTTATGGCGACCCAAAGTGAGATGCGCTGTGACGCGCCTGATGAGTTGGTAGTTCCCTATACGCGAACGATGATGGGCTTTCTGCTCTTCAAGCCAACGCCCGAGAAAATTGTCATGATCGGTTTGGGCGGTGGCTCCATCCCGAAGTATTGCCGCGCCAAAATACCCGAGGCGTCCATCGTCGTGACAGAAATCAACCCCGACGTCGTGGCTCTGCGGGACCTGTTTTGTATTCCACCGGACGATGAGCGGTTCCAGGTGCTTTGTGAGGACGGCGCCTCCTTTGTGCGCAATGCCCTCGATTCCGTTGATGTTCTGCTCGTGGATGGATTCGACCTGAACGGTCAATCTGCGCAATTGTGCACTCAACACTTCTACGACGATTGCTATCGATGTCTGTCCCCAGGGGGCATGGTTGTGATCAACCTGGCGGTCGAGGACCCGCATCTCGAGCGGTCTGTCGCGCGGATTCGCCGCAGCTTCGAGAATGTCTTCGTCGTGGAATCCGAGGATTGCACTAACCGAGTTGCTTTCGCCGGCAAGGGCACACAGATGGGTCTGCCTTTCGAGCAGCTTTGTGCCCGGCTCGGCAAGTTGGAAGGACATCATCCGGTGTGTTTGCGGGACACCCTCCACCGCATCCGGTACGAGCAGTACCCGTCTCGTGCAGTGACGTCCCGATTTTAGGTTTTCCGAACAAGCAGGACACGCCGCGGCCCACTGGGCGGCAGAGCACCGAGCGGCCCGCGGGATGAACGTTCACCCGCCAGCGTCAGCACGGCTGAGGTGAGCTCTTCGGCGACCCCAGTACCGGATGGCGTCGGGACAGACGATGCCCAACGCGCGATGCGGGTCACGGCCGATCGAGCGGAATCTGAGCGATCCCCGAGGCCTTGCGCGCTCAGCTGCAACGCTTTGAGGAAGCCCTGTGCCCAGCTGCAAACACCGGGCAGCGATTGGTGCTGCGGGCGTGGGGTGCGTGCCGGCAGCACGGGGGCGATCGGACCGTTACACCCTACGCCCGTCGTGCGAGAGCGATTCGAGGCGAAAAAGCAGGTCCGAGAATTGAAATGGTTTCGGCAGGCACGCGTCCCCTCCGTGACTGAAAACGACCTGACACGCCGCGAAGTCGGTGTTGGTCGCGACGACGATGATCCACGTTTGGGGAGCCACCTCGCGCAATTGCCGCAATCCAAACAGGTGGTGGCAATCCGAAAGATCCGCGACGATAACCATTGCACGGTAGTACCGGACCCCTACACACGCGCGCGCAGCCTCTACGGTGATGGCCAAATCGGCGCAGAAGCCGTGACGCGTGAGCTGCTGCAGCAGACCGCGGCCGAGATCGACATCCGGATCGACCAACAGAATCGGATTCGCAAAGGGCGACTGCAACGCCGCGGAGGCGCTCAAGGAAGTGCGTGTGCGCTCAGTGTCAGTGAAGGCGGGATGGTCGCTCACTGCGCCGCTCCTCGATCACATACCCGAGGCGGGAGCCGACTCGTTCGATCGCCACGAGGGTCTCCGTCGTGATCGAGGG